>ERZ826242.43-NODE-43-length-205062-cov-14.851737_pt1 | contig 205062 bp, 200 predicted proteins | sample MGYA00519871_ERZ826242 | MGnify/ENA primary metagenome ERZ826242 (study PRJEB31778, sample SAMEA3449226) | human gut metagenome | biome: human gut; feature: human-associated habitat; material: faeces | place: United Kingdom | collected 2010/2012 ... | reverse complement strand
ATTTTTCTGTTTAGCACAAACTATCCGCCCCTTCTGAAGATAATTTGACATTTTTTTCAGAAGATTTTGAGATATATTCTATAATGCGGATGGCGGCGGGTTTGTATTTGTCGGAGGCGGAGATCTGGAAATCAGCGATGGTAGAGAAGACCCTCCATATGTATGGATGAAAATAATTCGTAAATAAGAAATATACGATATAAGGAAGACTTTGATTTATATTTGAATTCTATGTCACGCAAAAATTTCCGGCCATAAGAGTCGGACAGCAAAGCTGTCAAGAGGGATTAGCTTTCTAAGGTTAGAAGGGCAGCGTCGGAACAGCCGGCATAGGGGCTGTTGATTTTCATACGGCTGCGGGGATGGTTCTCGGTTATCGTATTTCGGATTGCACGCTCGTTGATGTGAAGGTAGATTTGAGTGGTGGTGATGGAACTGTGCCCGAGCAATTCCTGAATAAATTTAATATCTGTGCCTTCTTCGAGCAGCAGCGTTGCAAAAGTATGACGGATCATGTGTGGGGTGACGTGCTTTGGTATTCCAGCCATACAGGTGTATTTTTCCAAAAGAAGACGGACGCACTGCGTTGACATTTTACAGCCGCGGCGTGTAATGAAAATATGGGGGTCGTTCAGCCCCAGCAGCGCACGTCGGGCGGTATAATCCTGATACAGCATAAGAATCGCGGGTTCAACGATATAGGCTTTGCGCTCTTTGCTGCCTTTACCTATGATTCGAATCGTACCGGAACTGAAATCTATGCATTTTGCCGTAAGGTCGCAGAGTTCCTGAACGCGCATACCTGTAGCAAACATTGTCTCGAGAATCAGACAGTCTCGCATGTGAATGATGCGTTCTATGCCGGAATTTCCATCCCATTGACCGATTTCATCGTCGTAAGCGGCGTTGATAATGCGGTTGATCTCCGTTTCGCTGAGGGACTTGGGGAGGAGAGAAGGTTTTTTTATCCGGATATTTACATGGTCGAAAGGGGAATGCTCGATGAATTCCTCCGCCACAGCGTATTCAAAAAATGCGTGTAAGACGGCTTTTTTCTGAAGAACTGAAGTCGGTTTCAAACGGCTGTTTAGATGTTGAATGTAAGCGTGAATTTCTTTTTTTGTAACCTTTTCTATTTCCGTCAGACGAACTGATTTCAGGAAGTCTGAAAAATCCTGCAGTGTAAAAGCGTAAGCTCTTACTGTGTTGGGGGATAATTTCCTTTCGAAACGGCAGATGCGGAGGTATTCGTCTTTGATGGCGTTGATTGTCATAATGGTTCCTTTCATAATAGAGTAGTGATAAGCGAAATAAGTCAGTACGGGCCCAATGGTTGCTTTTATTTTAACGGAAAGATAATAAAAAAAGCGATCCTCTTATCATGAAGGAGATGTTTCAGAATAATGTCCCGCCTGTCGTTCGCTCTGGGCAAGACTGCAGTCGTTCCTTTATTATTGCCGATGAAAATCCATCCTGTGAATGATCTGTCTATGTTTCATCTTCATTTCAGAAAGATGGCGTATTCTGGAGGGAAACGTGTTAAACTAATATTAAGAGGAATGTCATATTACTGTAGGCGGTGTTTTACGCACGGTAAAGGAGGGGAAATGCGGAGATGAAATATCTACTCGTTATCGATATGCAGAATGATTTTATTTCGCAGGCGCTGGGAACGCCGGAGGCTCTCGGTATCGTTGAGCCTGTGTGCCGGCTGATCCGCGGTTTTGACGGAGATGTAATTTATACCAGAGATACGCATCGGGAGAATTATCTTGAGACACAGGAGGGCGGAAAACTGCCGGTACCGCACTGTATCGAAGGGACTGCCGGCTGGCAGATCTGCGGCGAAGTCGCCGCGTGCATGAGTCCGGGAGCTGCGGTCGTAGATAAAACCACATTCGGGGCCTACAGCCTTCCGAAGATTCTCCTTGAAAAGAGCGGCGGAGAACCTCCGGAGGAAATTCATCTTGCCGGATTATGTACAGATATCTGTGTGATTTCAAACGCGATGATCTGCAAAGCGGCGTTTCCGGAAGCATCGATAATCGTCCATTCGGACTGCTGTGCCGGGGTGACGCCGGAAAGTCACCGGACCGCCCTTGTAGCGATGGATGCGTGTCAGATTGAAATCCGATGATGGGGGATATGGCGGCGTAGTATTTTAGTAGGATTTTGTTTATTAATTCTTCAGGAGAGCTTTACAAACTCATCACAAAGCGGCGGTACTATATACACGTAGCAGGGAGGAAGACAAAAACGAATCCTTGCTGCAGAATTCTTTTCATAAAAATCTCTCCAACAAAAATCAAAAGTAAAACGAACACGAAACAAAACCAAAACAAATGCAAAACGGCACGGGAGCGAACTTACAATCGCTCCCGTACTGTTTTTTGCTCTATAAGAAATACGCATCGTCATTTGACGATGCGTATAAAACACGATACGAGTCAGGCTGTGCTAACTATTTTTAGCTTTGAATTTCAGTACGGTGAGTGATGTAAATGGTGTTTTTTCCTCAGCGGATGTCGGACCATTGGAGTCAGGAGTCGGTGCAGGTATGTGCATAAGCTCACAGTCTGCAGCGCATGGGAAGTTTCTTTTTCTGATGTAAGCTCCGTAGTCATGCGGTTGATTCAGCGCTGCAGAAATTTTCCGGCTGAAAGCAGATGCGTATCTTTGTGTGCCGGCGGTAAGATACCAAGCCGGTCTGTCTCAGACATTCAGTCCGGAGATTTTCGAAAAAAGCTTCCGGCCGATATGACACGGGAATCCGATGTCGCATACCGTTTTTATTCTTCACTTCATCAAATAATTCATCTTAGGGCTGCGTTGTTTTCTGCGAATATACTTCTGCGAATCGGATGGGCGTCTGTCTGCGTCTACTGTCCGTGCAGGGCAGGGAATCCAAGTGTAACGATTGTATGTTTATATTTCGGAATTGAGCTTCGGACAGATCTGTCATCCGTCGGAACCGTCAGCAGCGGCGGTTATCGAGTATCTGACAGAGCAGATCGATGATGCGCCGCAGGTCAGAATTCCCGGACGGACTGCAGCAGTCCTCTCTGCAAGGCTCCGGAGGGGGACACGGAGGACATTTGCAGGGCTGAGGACGGCTGTCGCAGCCGCAGGGCCGGCTGATACAGATTTCCGGGCCCGGCCGTCTGCAGTGCGGTGGTTCGCAGCGCGGGGGCGGACAGTCCGGTATTTCGCGGCAGGAATCTTTCGGAGGACAGTGGCATCTGTTCTCTTCCTGCGGCGGGCACGGAATACAGCCCCAGCTCTGCAGCGGCGGGAATGGCCTGCACATTAGAGCGGCTGGATCGGCCAGTAAGGCTGATCGCAGCGGTCGCACGGCCGGAACGGAGGTCTCGGAGGTCTTGGAGGTCTCGGAGGCCGCGGCCTGCACGTGTTGCATGGCGCTATCATCGTCGGAGGCCGCCAGCATTTACGGCATCTGCAGTTTTCTTTCTTCTCACCGCATCCGCAGCTGTCATTGTTCTGGCAGCCGCATCCGCAGTTATCGTTATTCTGGCAGCCGCAGCTGCCGCTTTCTGGTCTCGATGGGGTGATCAGAACAGGTCTGCACCAGCAGGAAACATCCGGACATATGGGGCGGCAGCATTTTGTGTGTTGGTTGTTGCATTTGCTACACATAAGTATTCTCCTCTCATATCGTCGGCACGGCCGCCCGGGGGCGGTAAGCATCCGCTTTCTCTGACGGCTTTCTGCCTGCTCTGTATCGTGTTGATTTATACTATGAATAAATGACGGGGATGGTGCATATATTTATGGTTGCGGAAATGATAGGCGGTAAAGTCGGGGACAGGATAAATAATATGCATGCTTATTATTTTTCTTGCGGTATACAAAGAAATATATTATAATATACACAGAGAGCCGCCCGCAGAAAGCTCCGGACGGCTGCGGAAGTCGTACAGAGGAGGAATTCTATGAAGAAATTGTTTGCAGTCTATCTCGAGAGTCTCGATCAGGATCTGAATGTTTATACCGATGAGAGGGAAGCGCTTCAGAGGCTAAAGAAACTGCAGGCGGAAGGAAAACCGGCGAAGATGGAGAAATTCGAAAGTTATCAGGCGGTGAGATTCGGAAAAGCCAACGGCTGTTCCGCCAAGGATCCGAGTTTTTGGGAAGAGATCGAGTATGACAACGGACGTTATCGGCTGATCGAAAGATATGCGTGGCATACTGAACCGGAGGAAGAAGGGTACTATGCTGAGTATTTTCTGAGTTAATTTTTTCCGGGGAATATCACAGCGGTGTGAAAGATATGGCATATTTTTTCTTTTTCTGTACAGCGGTATCCATCGGTGAAAAACTTTGATAGTTTAATAGGATCTTATACGAAAGAGGTTTCTTTGTGCAAAAAATGGCCAATGTTAAGAGTGAGAGAGACAGAGATACCTTAAATTCGGAAACGCCGGCCCGGTATTTCCGGGACGGCAGAATCAAAAATCCGAAGTCTTGCAGGATCTGTAAGACTTCGGATTTTTTTTGGACGGACAGAGAAGTTCTTTTTCCGCCGGACATCGAGAAGAACGGCTGCGGCGCAGAAGTACTTCCTGCTGTCTCCGGAGATTATGCGGCGTCTTTGCCGCCTTTTGATTTCGGGAAAGACGCCGCAGTCAGATCTCTTTCGGGTCACAGTAGATTACGCAGCTCAGTCCCAGGTTTTCGCTGAGACGTTTTGATACCTCCGCGACGGCGGCGGAGACACAGCCGGCTTCACCGCAGCATCCGTGATTCAGGGATACGCAGATGACGGCCAGTTTCGCGGAGGGGCCGTAATCGTGTACGGTAAAGGAAAGAATTTTTTCAAAGACGTCATATTCGAGGACAACGGCTCTGGCGTCCTCGGAAAGCCCGGTGTCGGCGGCGGTGCCGATGAGAAGATCCATGTTTTCTTTCAGTGCGGTGAGTCCGGACCACATGATAAAGACCGCGATGATAAGGCCGGCGATTCCGTCGATGGGCAGTGCGGTGTGCGGCGCCGCGATCAGCGTAAATATGGTGAGGGCTGTGATGAGCATATCGGCATAGTCTTCCCGAACAGCGGCCCGCAGCGCGGAGGAATTCAGTTTTTTATTTATTTTCGTGATATATATGATCAGAAATGTTTTGATCGATACGGAGATCAGCGGTACCAGAAACATCAGGGATGTCACGTGAAGAGGCTCCGGCGAGATCAGACGCTGGACGGAGCTTTTCGCCAGAGAGACAGCGGCAGATATGATGATCAGTGCGATAAAGAGGCCGCAGAGGTATTCCGCCCGGCCGTGACCAAAAGGATGTCTGCTGTCCCGTCCTTTTCCCGAGATGTGAAAGCCGATGATTGTGATGCAGGCTCCGGCGCAGTCCATGAGATTATTGAAGCTGTCAGCGATGACAGCGATACTGTTGCTGGCGGTTCCCATGATAAACTTGATCAGAAACAGGACGCAATTGCCGATGACGCCGAAAATACCGGCTCGACGGCCGTAGTTTACCCGGGATTTGTTGTTGTTTTCATCCATTTTTTCACATTCCTTTCTGCAGATGATATTTTTATTACTGCCATTAGATGCGCGCGGTTGGGCAGATGTGTGCATTCCATGAAAAAATGACCGTTTTTTATGTTTTTCCTCACCGGAGGAAACGGAGGTGAGCCTTGACATGGAAGGCGTGTCGGGATATACTTAAATATATTTTGCTTATCAAACTAAATAAAAGAGAAACGATTCGGAGGATAATATATGGAAAATGGAGTACCACAGCTCAGCACTAAAATTACAGAGATGCTGGGAATTCGATATCCTGTTTTTCAGGGCGGTATGGCCTGGGTAGCGGATGCATCGATCGCATCTGCGGTAAGCAATGCGGGCGGCCTGGGAATCATCGGATGCGGTCCGTGGGATATCGACACGATTCAGGCCCAGGTGAGGGCGTGCAAAGAAAAGACCGATAAGCCGTTCGGCCTGAACATCATGCTGATGTCGGAATATGTGGACGATATCATGCAGATGGTTCTCGACGAGGACATCAGAGTGATCACGACAGGAGCCGGAAATCCGGGAAAATATATTCCGCGGCTGAAGGAAAGAGATATCAAGGTCATTCCTGTGGCGGGTTCCGTAGCTATCGCGAAGAGAGTTGCGAAGGTTGGCGCTGACGCGGTTATCGCAGAAGGGTTGGAGAGCGGCGGCCATCTGGGTGAGATTACGACGATGGCATTGGTTCCGCAGGTCGTGGATGCGGTGGATATCCCGGTCATCGCAGCCGGCGGTATCGGCGACGGAAGAGGTTTTGCAGCCGCATTTATGCTGGGGGCGGAGGGCGTTCAGATGGGAACGCGTTTCGTTACGGCAAAAGAGAGCAACGCCCATCAGGCGTATAAGGATGAAATCCTCCATGCCAGGGATTCTTCTACTGTAGTGACGGGAAGAAGTACCGGCCACAGCGTCCGGGTGATTAAAAATAAGATGACGAGAGAGATGCTGCGGATGGAAAAGCGGGGAGAAGATCCGGAAAAAATCGTAGAGCTGGGCACCGGCGCACTGAGAAGAGCCGTGGTGGAAGGCGACGTAGAGAGAGGTTCTGTCATGTCCGGCCAGATCGCCGGCTTGGTAAGAAAAGAACAGACTGCGCAGGAGATCATCGAAGATATCATGGCGGATGCGGCGGATGTTTTCCGCAGAAGAAATGTTCTTACAGAACGTAATTTCGGCAAATAGGTGCAGAAAGGGAGGCGAGGCAGATGAAAATCGCTTGTTTGTTTGCAGGCCAGGGGGCGCAGTACCCCGGTATGGGCAGAGACTTGTATGAAAAGTACGAAAAGAGCCGTCGGGTGTTCGACGAGGCCGGTGAAAAGATTAAGCAGCTGTGTTTTGAAGGTACGGCAGAGGAACTGAAGCTTACGGAAAATACGCAGCCGTGCGTCTATACGGTGACGATGGCGGCTTATGAGGAATTTTTTTCACGTTTTCAGGCGCAAAAACCGGAGGATGCGGAAATCGCAGCGATGGCCGGATTCAGTCTGGGGGAATATGCAGCGCTGACGGCCGCCGGAGTGATCTCTGGCATCGCCGACGGTGTGGAACTGATGGAACACAGAGGTCGCTATATGGGCGAGGCCGGAAGAAACAAGGCCGGTGAAAATATCGGAACCATGGCCGCTGCCATCGGAGATCCTGTGAAAGTCAGGGAATGCGTAGAGCTGGCGCGTCAGGACGGGATTCTCGTGGCAGCGAATATCAATGCTCCTACTCAGACTGTGGTTTCCGGAGACCGGGAAGCGGTAGCGCGCTTTACGGAAATCGCTAAGGAAGCGCGCCTGCGGGTGACGCCGCTGGCGGTGGGCAGCGCGTTTCACAGCCCGATGATGTCTCCGGCGTCAGAGAAGATGCGCAGTCTCATTCTGACGAAAAAAATTACGCCGTGCGATTTCCCCGTCTACTCGAACCTGACGGCGCGTCCGATTTCAGAATATCGCAGGAACGGCGCAGATGATCTGAGCTCGCCTCAGACTGCGGAAGATATCGCAGACGCTATGGCGCTTCAGCTTATGAGTCCGGTACAGTGGGTCAAAACCGTAGAAAATCTGAAAGCGCAGGGGATCGATACTGTCATCGAATTCGGTCCGGGAAAGACTCTCAGCGGTCTGGTAAAGAAGATCGATAAGACAATCCGGACATATAACGTAGAGAATGCGGAATCGCTGGAAAATGCACTGTCGGAACTCTGCCGGAGAGACAGATGACAGCGGGGCGTACATCGCAGGAAAAAGCGGGGGATGTGTTTCTCCGCTTCAGAAGAAATCCATCCGGGTACTGCAGGACGGAACCGTGGTAACGGGCGTCTGTCCTGTAAAGATTACAGGAGGTAAACCTATGTTAAAAGGGAAAAGCGCGATTATTACCGGGGGTGTTCGGGGAATCGGTTTCGGGATCGCGGAGGAGTTCGCAAAACAGGGTGCGGATATTATGATCTGTTACCGCAGCAATGAAGATGCCGCTGCGAAAGCCGCCGCCGAACTGGAAAAGTACGGTACGAAAGTCATCGCGTCCAAAGGCGATGTGGCCGACGGAGCTTATGCAGAGCAGGCCGTAAAACAGGCGGTTGAGGAATTCGGGAAGGTCGATATCCTCGTCAACAATGCCGGAATAACAAATGATAAACTGCTGCTGAGAATGACGCAGGAAGATTTTATGAAAGTCGTCGATACAAATCTGCTGGGAACGTTTCATTTTACGAAATACGCAGCAGCGCACATGGCTAAAAAAAGGTATGGCCGCATCATCAATCTCTCTTCTATTTCCGCTGTCAGAGGAAATGCGGGGCAGGCTAATTACTGCGCTTCTAAAGCCGGTGTAATCGGTATGACGCTGTCAAATTCCAAAGAGCTGGGAAAGAGAAATATCACGGTAAACGCTATCGCGCCGGGGTTTATCGAGACCGATATGACTACCGTTCTCTCCGAAAAACAAAAAGAACTGGTACTGGGACAAATCAGCCTGGGAAGGTACGGAAAAGCGGAGGATGTGGCTAAGGCCGCGGCGTTTCTCGCTTCAGACGGCGCGGCTTATATCACAGGACAGGTCATCGGAGTCGACGGCGGGATGATTTTATAAGGTCAGACAACGGGCAGAGAGCAGATCCGATTTAGGAGGTATAGACAGAAATGGCAGAAAAAAGGGTAGTAATCACCGGAATGGGCGTCGTAGGTCCGGTGGGAAACAACAGTTATGATTTCTGGGACGGTATCCGTCATGAAAAAAACGGTATCGGCCAGATCACTCATTTCGATACGGCGGGACATAAGGCCTGCATGGGCGCAGAGGTCAAGGATTTCGTATTTCCTGATAAAAGAGCCGCGAAGCGGCTGGACCTCTCCTCTCAGTATGCTATCGTAGCTGTGAGAGAAGCGATGGAGGACAGCGGCCTTAAGGCGGGAGAAAATGTGGATCCGTACAGATTCGGAGTGATCGGAGGTACGGGGATCGGCGGAATCATGACATTGGAGGCTGAGACAAAAAAGGCGATTGAACGGGGAGTTTCCAGAGTATCTCCTCTTATGGTGACGATGACGATTCCCAATATGATCGCCGGAAACATCTCCATTGAGACGGGGGCAAAGGGTATTTCCATGGGAATTACCACCGCCTGCGCCACGGGAACGCATGCTATCGGCGAAGCTTTCCGCAATATTAAGAGCGGCGCTTACGACGCGATGATTGCCGGCGGTACGGAAGCGTCTTTCGCCGACGTTTCTTTCGCCGGTTTCGCAAATATGACGGCGCTTTCGAAGCGTACCGATCCGGACAGATGTTCTACTCCTTTCGATAAAGAAAGAGACGGTTTCGTCATGGGCGAGGGCGCAGCGTTTCTGATTCTGGAGGATCTGGAGCATGCGAAAGCGAGAGGCGCGCATGTCTATGCAGAGGTCGTAGGTTACGGAGCGACGTCTGACGCTTACCATATCACGATGCCGGATCCCGAAGGCGCCGGAAATGCGAAGGCGATGGAACTGGCTCTGAACGAAGCGGGAATTCAGCCGGAGCAAATCAGTTACATTAACGCGCACGGTACGGGTACTCCGTATAACGATAAATTCGAGACCAATGCCATTAAGAAGGTATTCGGGGAGGCGGCATATGAGATTCCCGTCAGCTCAACGAAAAGCATGATCGGACACCTTCTCGGTGCAGCCGGCGCGGTAGAAGCGTTTATCTGCGTTAAGGCGCTGGAAGACGGATATATTCCGGCGACCATCAATCTCGAAGTTCCCGACGAAGAATGCGATCTGGATTATGTTCCGAAGAAAGGCAGAAATGCGGATCTGGAGTACGCGCTTTCCAATTCTCTGGGATTCGGCGGTCACAACGGCGTTATCATATTTAAAAAGTGGAGCGAATGGTAAAATTTAAAAAATTGACCGCCGCAGACGAAAGACGCCGGCCGAAGCGGATTCCGCAGAGAGGCCGGCACGAAAATAGACAGACAGGAGGCTGATATGGCGTTAATGGACAGAGCGCAGATAATGGAAATCATTCCTCACAGGGATCCGTTTCTTCTGATTGATGAGATCGAGTCAATGGATGAAGAAAAGGGCGAGATTACCGCGATTAAATATGTCAGGGAATCAGAATACTATTTCGAAGGACATTTTCCTCAGAAAAAAGTGATGCCCGGCGTGCTCATCGTGGAAGCTCTGGCCCAGGCCGGGGCTGTCGCGATTCTCAGCAGAGAGAAGTTCCGTGGAAAGCTGGCTTTTTTCGGCGGAATCAAGAACGCGAAATTCCGCAGTCAGGTGACGCCGGGAGATACTCTGCGGCTTCACGTAGAAATGGAAAAGCTGGGTTCCCGGGCGGGAACCGCCAAGGGCACGGCAGTGATTCTCCCCGGAGCCGGGGAGCCGGTTCCGGAAAAACCTGTCATAGCTTGTCAGTGTGAAATAATGTTCGTAATCGGATAATCCGGTGACTGCAGTCACGTGGCATCTGTACTTTAAATGTGATATAATGTATTTATATCATCTGAGGGGATTCGGGCAGACATCACTTTTTTGACAGAACAGGTAGGTTTGATTATGCTGGACAAAGACGTTTACTATGTGAAGAAGCTGAAGCAGCAGATGCTCAGTATATTTAATATGGTCATGAAGACAGAGGAGATGGCAATGAAAGAAACGGCTGAAAGCGGAGAACTCTCTGTCTCGGAGATTCACACTCTGGTGGCCGTGGGACGCCGCGCGCCCAAAACCATGAGCACGATCGCTCAGGATCTGCTGATCAACGTCAGTACTCTCTCCATCGCGATCAATAAACTGGAAAAAAAAGGGTTTGTCATACGCATCCGCGATGATGCAGATCGCAGAATCGTCCGCATCAGTCTTACCGAGAAGGGACGGGCCGCTTTGGAACGTCATGAACAATTTTATTACAGGATCGTAGACGAGGCGATCCGCGATATGGACAACGTGCAGAAACGCGTTCTCGTCCGCTCTATGGGGCATATGGCGGACTTTTTTTCCGCAAAGCTGAATCAGCCTGCTGAAGAGACGGAGGCGATCGGAGCTGAGACGCAGTCCGGAGAAGAACGGTTCTGATCTCTCGGAGCGGCGGATCTGTTTTTCAGAATTGGAAAAAAATACAGTAAAATAAAATGCAAAATTTTAGAAAGAGGAGCATGTCACATGCTCCTCTTTTTGTATTTTCCTGATCACTTTTTCAATGATTAAAGAAGCTGTTTTTCCGGCATTCTTCGTCTTGCCGTTTTTTGTGTCTGTTTAAACGATCTGTTTCCCGCCGGTTTCCGCCGCATAATCTGCAATGATTTCGCCATACTAATTGTGAACTGTTAAAAATGAAAATCACAATGGAGGCGAAAAAATGAAAGATTTCATCGATACAAACCGGTTTACAAAGCAGGAACTGATGGATATCATCGAGCTCTCTTTGGAAATCAAAAAGTGCATTGAAGCGGGATATTATCCGCCGCTGCTGAAAAATCAGACTTTGGGAATGATTTTTCAGCAGTCTTCTACCCGGACGAGGGTTTCCTTTGAAACGGCGATGCAGCAGCTGGGCGGTCATGCGCAGTATCTCGGTCCCGGCATGATCCAGCTGGGCGGCCACGAAACTATCGAGGATACGGGCAAGGTCCTGTCCAAGCTGGTGGATATCGTAATGGCGCGGGTAATCGAACACGATTCCGTCGAAAAGCTGGCGGCTTCCTGTACGATTCCCGTGATCAACGGCATGTCCGATTACAATCATCCTACGCAGGAGATCGGCGATATATGCACGATTGTGGAGAATCTTCCGAGGGGCAAACGTCTGGAAGACTGCAAAGTAGTCTTTGTGGGCGACGCTACACAGGTATGCGCTTCTCTCGGATTTATCACCACGAAGTTAGGGATGAGTTTCTGCCACTACGGTCCGAAGAACGCACAGCTGAGCGAAGATCACCGGTCCATCATGGAGATGAACTGCCAGGTTTCCGGCGGAAGCTGGCTGGTGACGGAGGATAAGGAAAAAGCGATGAAGGGCGCGGATTTTGTCTATACTGATGTATGGTACGGTCTGTATGAAAACGAGCTGCCGAAGGAAGAGCGAATCAAGAAATTCGGAGAATTCCAGGTAAACCGCGAGCTGATTCAGATGGGAAATCTGGGCTGCAAGTTCATGCACTGCCTGCCGGCGACCAGGGGCGAGGAAGTGACCGATGAAGTGCTGGACAGCGATATTTCCATCGCTTTCGACGAAGCTGGAAATCGTCTGACCGCGATGAGAGGCATTCTGGTGTACTTCATGAGAGGACGGCAGAAACACAGTCCGCTGGAAATCGCTGCGGCCAGAGAATCTCTTCAGAATTTTCTGGACAGCCGGATTCTGTGCGGATGCTTCGACGAGTGCGGAATTCCGCCGTTTGACGCTGACAGCTGTTTCGAATAGACAGCGCGGCGCTGAAAGCGGGACAGACTGACGGGAGCAGCATCACAGCCGATGCCGGAAGATTCCCTGCAGTTTGACCGTTTTCTGCAATATTTTTAGAAAAGAGGTCTATAGCAATGAACGAAAATAAGAAAAAATTCAGGCTGATGGACGCGATCCTCGCTGTTATCTGTGTTGTCTTTGTCGCAGAAGCGGCGGCGCCGGTGGCGGCGATCGGGAATTCCCAGTATTTCTGGTGGATTTTTATGATTATCGGATTTCTGCTTCCATACGGTCTGATCTCAGCGGAGCTGGGGACGACGTACGACGGAGAAGGCGGGCTGTATGACTGGATCTCCAAAGCGTACGGACGCAGAATGGGTTCCCGTACCGCGTGGTATTACTGGGTTAATTTCCCTTTGTGGATGGCGTCTCTGGCTGTTATGTTTCCGGAGATCATCGGTATCTGCACAGGGGCGAATATCAGCACCTGGCTTTCTCTTCTCATCCAGCTGGCATTTGTGTGGATTGTAGTGTGGATCAGTTTTTACCCTGTTTCCGACAGCGCCTGGATTCTCAACCTGTCCGCCTGCATCAAGCTGCTGCTGGCCGCCGGCATAGGAGTGCTGGGAATCTACACAGCGGTCACAAAAGGTGTGGCGAATGAATACACGGTGCGTTCGCTTCTGCCATCTTTCGATCTCAACAGTCTGTCTTATATTTCTGTCATCATTTTTAATTTTCTCGGGTTTGAGGTTATCTGTACCTATGCGCCGACGATGCAGAACCCGAAGAAACAGATCCCGCAGGCGATTATTACTGGCGGTATCGTAATTGCACTTATCTATATTTTTTCAGCTTTCGGTATCGGTGTGGCAATCCCTACCAGCGAAATTTCCACGAGCTCAGGTCTGATCGACAGTTTCAGCCTGCTGCTTTCAGGAGCCGGAGGACTGGCGGGTACGGTGCTGATCATCGTAGGAGTTCTGTTCCTGCTGACTTTATTCGGAAATATGATTTCCTGGTCTTTCGGGGTAAACAGCGTAGCGGCTTATGCGGCGGATAACGGGGATCTGCCGGCGTATTTCGGAAAGCGGAGCGGAAAGAATGATATGCCGACGGGAGCAGCTGTGATGAACGGTCTTCTGGCGTCAGCCATCGTTATCATCGGAGCTCTTCTGCCGGAGTCGGATCTCTTCTGGAGTTTCTTCGCTCTGAATCTGGTCATGCTTCTGGTATCTTATGTGGTTATGTTCCCTGCTTTCCTGAAACTGAGGAGCAAGGATCCGGATGCGGTTCGCCCGTTTAAAGTTCCCGGAGGCAGAACGATGCTTCATATCATCACCTATGTGCCGATGATTTTGCTGGTGGTTTCCATTCTATTTACAGCGGTGCCGTTCAGTTTCGATTCGGAGACACTGATGTCGGTTCTGCCGATTACCGTGGGAACGATCGTATCGCTGATCATCGGAGAAGTGATCATTTGGGCGCTGAAGATCCCGAAGGGATCTCAGCGGGATTAATTGCAGAGATGTAAATTTGCGGAAGGGAGTAAAAAATGGCAAAGAGAATTATGAATACTACGCCGCGGCAGGACGGTTTCCGAATGCCCGGCGAATTTGAAAAACAGGCGGGAATGTGGATGCTCTGGCCTGAGAGAAATGATAACTGGAGAGACGGCGCGAAACCGGCGCAGGAGGCTTTCGCCAATGTAGCCAAAGCTATCGCGGATTTTGAGCCCGTTACTGTATGCGTGTCAGCTTCACAGTATCAGAACTGCAGAGCAAAGCTGCCGGATCATATCCGCGTGGTGGAGATGGCCAACGACGATGCCTGGATTCGCGACTGCGGCCCCACATTTGTCGTAAACGACAGAGGAGAGGTCCGCGGTGTGGACTGGGAATTCAACGCCTGGGGAGGACTGTATGACGGGCTTTACTTTCCGTGGGCCAATGACGACCAGATCGGAAGAAAAGTCTGTGAGATTGAGAATATCGATTCTTACCGGACAGACGGCTTTGTCCTGGAGGGCGGATCCTTTCATGTGGACGGGGAAGGCACCCTGCTGACGACGGAAATGTGTCTGCTTTCAGAAGGAAGAAATCCGCATATGGATAAGTCTCAGATCGAAAAGATGCTGGGAGACTACTTGAATATCGACAAAGTAATCTGGATCAAAGACGGTATCGATCCGGAGGAGACCAACGGTCATATCGACGACGTGGCCTGCTTTGTGCGTCCCGGAGAGGTGGCTTGTATCTGGACGGAGGATGAGAGCCATCCGTTTTACCGGGAGGCGCAGGAGGCATACCGGACGCTGTGTGAGGCGACAGATGCCAAGGGCAGAAAGCTCAGGGTGCACAAGCTGTGTCTGACGAAAGAACCGATTCTCCTGAAAGGCGCGGCGACCATCGACGCGGTGGAAGGTACGATTCCGAGAGAGGACGGCGAAGTCTGCATCGCTTCTTATATGAATTTCACCATAGTCAACGGCGCTGTCATCGTACCTCAGTACGGTGATGAAAACGATAAACTGGCGCTGGAACAGATCGCTGAAATGTTCCCGGAACGAAAGGCGGTCGGCGTTTATACCAGAGAGGTCGTGTACGGCGGCGGCAATATTCACTGCATCACGCAGCAGCAGCCGGCTCCTGTCGTTAGGTAAACGCAGAGCGGAGACGGCCGGTCTGTCCGGAAGAGAAGGGCAGGACTGCAGTTTGGCCTGAAGAAAAGCGGACGGCCGGCAGACGGGATAGGAGGATTACAGAAATGTCACGGATCGTAATTGCGCTGGGAGGCAATGCGTTGGGAGACAATGCGGCCGAACAGCGGGAAAAAATCAGGGAGGCTTGTCCCTCTCTGATCGGTCTCATCGCTCAGGGGCATGAGATTATCGTCAGTCATGGAAACGGTCCGCAGGTTGGGATGATCAATACGGCTTTTGACATCGCCTGCGGCCAGTCGGAGAAAATCCCTCATATGGATCTGATGGAGTGTGCGGCGATGAGCCAGGGATATATCGGTTATCATCTTCAGCAGGGGATTCAGCGGGAACTGCGGATTCAGAAGATGCCGTGGCACGTGGCCACTGTCGTAACTCAGACGCTGGTGGATGCCGGCGACGAGGCTTTTCAGCATCCGACGAAACCCATCGGCGTATTTTATACGAAAGAAGAAGCGGATCAGCTGAAAAAGGATTATCCGAATTTCACTTTTGCGGAGGATTCCGGCAGGGGATGGCGGAGGACGGTACCATCGCCGAGACCGGTGGATATCGTGGAGAAGGAATCGATTCTCAATCTCCTGGACAACGAATATATCGTCATCGCCTGCGGTGGCGGAGGGATTCCGGTAGTAAAGGATAAGGAAGGAGACTTCAACGGCGTGCCGGCGATCATCGACAAGGACTTCGCATCGGCTAAGCTGGCGGAAGTGGTGGGTGCGGATCATCTATTTATCCTCACCGCGGTGGATCGAGTCTGCCTGGATTTCGGCATGCCGACGGAACGGGCGCTGACTGAAATGACGGCGGAAGAGGCGGAGCGATGGTGCGAAGAAGGGCAGTTCGCCCCGGGCTCTATGCTGCCGAAGGTACAGGCGGCTGTAGAGTTCGCCAGAGCAAAAAAGGGCAATAAAGCGATTATCGCGTCGCTGGAGAAGGCGCCGCTGGCTATGCGGGGCGAGAGCGGCACAGTGATCACCGCATAAATATCATAGGAAGCGAAAGACCGCCGCCTGCGGCAGACTGCTGCGGGCGGCGGTTTTTGATGAGACGGGCGGAAACGGACCTGCTCTCTTTTTTCGGAGGAAAAGCCCTGCGATTTATCTTTTTTTACCATTTGACGGCGTCGTTGAAACATAATAAAATCATATGCGAAAAATCAGTTTTTTTAATTACACCGGAGCCAAACGGACAGATAGCAGGGGGAGGAATATGAGACATTTATTACGTCCTACCGATTTTACAACGGAAGAGATCGAGGAATTGATCTGCATAGCAGAGGAGATCGAAGAGAATCCGGAGAAATTCGCTCATGTAGCGGACGGAAAAAAGCTGGCGACTTGTTTTTATGAGCCAAGTACCCGTACGAGACTGAGTTTTGAATCAGCCATGCTCGGACTGGGAGGCAGCGTCCTGGGTTTTGCCAGCGCGGATTCGTCTTCTGCGGCCAAGGGAGAGAGCGTAGCCGATACCGTCAGAACCGTGGGCTGTTATGCGGACATCATCGCGATGCGACATCCAAAAGAAGGCGCGCCTATGGCAGCGGCCGACAAATCGCCGGTGCCGATCATCAATGCGGGAGACGGCGGACACCAGCATCCGACTCAGACTCTGACCGATCTTCTGACGATTCATTCGGAGAAAGGCAGACTCAGCGATCTGACTATCGGGCTGTGCGGAGATCTGAAGTTCGGCCGTACGGTGCACTCTCTGATTTCGGCTCTGATTCGTTATGAAAATATCCGCTTTGTGCTGATCTCGCCGGACGAACTGCGGATCCCGGATTTTGTGAGAAACGATGTGCTTCAGCAGAATCATATTCCCTTTGAAGAGGTCGACGATCTGGAAGCCGCCATGCCGAAGCTGGACATTCTCTACATGACCCGCGTTCAGAAAGAGCGTTTCTTCAATGAAGCGGACTACATCAGACTGAAGGACAGATATATCCTGGATAAGTTTAAGATGAAACTGGCGCCGGAGGATATGATCGTCATGCATCCGCTGCCGAGAGTCAATGAGATCGCCGTGGAAGTAGACGACGATCCGAGAGCCATGTATTTCCGACAGGCGCAGTACGGTGTCTACATCCGGCAGGCGCTGATCATGAAACTCTTAGAACTGGAGGTGCCGGGATGTTAAATATCAGCGGAATTGAAAACGGTTATGTAATCGACCATATCAAGGCGGGAAAAAGTCTGATCATATACGATTTGCTGAATCTGGATGAATACGACGGACAGGTGGCGATTATCAAGAACGCCCGCAGCAAAAAGCAGGAGCTGAAAGATATGATTAAAATCGAAGGCCGGATGGATATCGATCTCGATTTTCTCGGTTTTCTGGACGACAATATCACGATCAATGTGATAAGAAACGGAAATATCATCGAGAAAAAATATCTGACGTTGCCGAAGAAGATCGTCGGACTGGCCAAGTGTAAGAATCCGCGCTGCATCACATCTGTCGAACAGGGATTAAAACATGAATTTATTCTCACCGATCCGGAGAATCGTGTGTACCGCTGCAGATACTGTGAAGAAAAATATGAGGAGGAAAAAGCATAATGAATTTAAAAGGAAGACATCTTCTTAAAATTATGGATCTCACTCCGGAAGAGATGACATATCTCATCGATCTGGCGGCGGATCTCAAGGCGAAAAAAAAGGCCGGCGAGCCAGTGGATATGTTTCGCGGCAAAAATATAGCGCTGATTTTTGAAAAGACGAGCACGCGTACGAGATGTGCTTTTGAAGTGGCGGGACACGATCTGGGTATGGGAGTGACTTATCTGGATCCATCCGGCTCTCAGATCGGCAAGAAAGAGAGTATTGCGGATACGGCGAAAGTTCTGGGGCGCATGTTCGACGGAATCGAATACCGGGGCTTCGGTCAGGACATCGTTGAAGAACTGGCCAAATACGCCGGTGTTCCCGTGTGGAACGGACTGACCAACGAATCTCATCCAACACAGATTCTGGCCGATTTTCTCACGATCCGCGAGCATTTCGGTTATCTGAAAGATATCAAATTCACATATATGGGAGACGCCAGATATAATATGGGGAATTCCCTGATGGTGGGCTGTGCAAAGATGGGCATGCACTTCACCGCATGTACTTCGGAAAAGTATTTTCCTGAGGAGAAGCTCGTGGAATACTGCAGAGAGCTGGCGGCGCAGACCGGCGGATCGATTACGCTGACAGCGGATCCGGAAGAGGGAACCAGGGGCGCAGATGTCATCTATACGGACGTCTGGGTTTCCATGGGCGAACCGGATGAAGTATGGGCGGAGCGGATTGAAGAACTCAGTCCATATCAGGTGAACAAGAAAGCTATGGATAACGCGGATCCTCAGTGTGTCTTCATGCATTGTCTGCCGGCATTCCACGATCTGAATACCGCCATCGGTGCGGAGATCGGGCGTAAATTCGGCATTACGGAAATGGAAGTGACCGACGAAGTTTTTCTGTCGCCGCAGTCTATCGTATTTGAAGAGGCGGAAAACAGGATGCATACGATCAAAGCTGTTATGGCGGCTACGCTGTAGAGCGGAGAGTGGCGGTGCGGACAGGGAGACGTTCTCTTCCGAAAAAAGCTGAGATGTGCGGCACAGAGGCGCAGGTGTTAACTCACCTGCGCCTTTTGATATCCGAACATTTTTTATGCATATTTTTCATAGATTTATGCTATACTAAGTGAACGGCGGAAATGAGACATCGTTAATAGGCGATGTAGTGTGCTCCCCCGTGAGGCCGGAGGAACGGGCCGTAAGAAAACGGAAATTTTTCTGTTGAGCAGTTTGAAGGGAAGCGATTGTTATGATAAAATTGGGTATTATTTTTGGAGGACGGTCGGAAGAACATGAGGTTTCCAGGATGTCGGCCACATCGGTGATGGGCGCTGTGGATAATTCGAAGTATGAGATTATTCCCATCGGTATCACAAAGGACGGAAGATGGTATCTGTACGACGGTCCCGTGGAGAAAATCGTAACGGGCGAGTGGGAGGATTATGCGGTCAGAGCCTTGGCGGAAGACCCGGAAAATTACTCTTTTTCCGTGGTGGGCGCCGGAGGCAGATCTCTGAAGGATATCATCGATTTTGCGCTCCCCGTCGTACACGGTACATACTGCGAGGACGGAAAGCTTCAGGGACTTCTCGAGATGGCGGATATCCCTTACGGCGGCTGCGGAGTCACCGCTTCGGCAGCTGCAATGGATAAGATCATTTCAAAGGAACTCTTCATCAGAGCCGGAATCCCGGTGTGTCCGTATGTTCCTGCGGCTGCTGAGGAACTGGAGGAGGATCTGGACGGCGTAGTCCTTCGCATTGAACGGGAATTAGGATATCCGGTTTATGTCAAGCCGGCGAACCAGGGCTCCAGCGTCGGCATTTCCAGAGTGTCCGACAGCAGTCAGATCAGGGAGGCGCTGAAATACGCCGCCGGATTTGATCGGAGAATCCTCATAGAAAAAGAGATCTGCTGCAGAGAAATCGAAACGGCTGTCCTGGGAAATTACCGGATTGAAGCGGCTGTGACAGGGGAGATCGTGGCCACGGAAGATTTTTATGACTATGAGGCAAAGTACGTAGACGACGGAAAACCGAAGATGAAGATTCCGGCGGACATTCCTGCGGAGGTTTCGGAAAAAATTCGTGAATACGCGGTAAGGGGATTCTCGGCTCTGGACGGAGCCGGATTTGCCAGATGTGATTTCTTTATCGACAAACGGACGGATGAGATTTATCTCAATGAGATCAATACTCTTCCGGGATTCACTTCTTTCAGTATGTTTCCGCTCCTGTGGGAAAATGCGGGTCTGCCGTATTCAGAGACAATCGAAAGGATAGTTGAATTAGGATATGAAAGATATTATGCTCAGAATCGTCGGAAGACAGATTGACAGAAATGATGAGGTTTCGGAAGAAACCGTGGAATTTATGACGGAAGGTAAGGCTTATAAAAAAGGCGGAGCCACGTATTTGGTGTATGAGGAAAGCGAAATGTCGGGGCTGGCAGGCGTAAAGACGACGCTGAGGATCGGAGACGACGGGTCCGTGCGGATGAAACGCTTCGGCAGCGGGATTATGCTGGACACCGTTATGGAATTTCATCAGGGTAAGCGTTTTGACAGTGTCTATGAGACGCCGTACGGTGCATTTCCTATGGAAATCCTTACGAACAGCGTGGTTAACGACTTGGAGCCGGAAAGGATCACCGGGAATCTCTTTATCGATTATGAGATTGCGCTGAGGGGACTCTCCGAGATGAGAAGCCTGCTCAATATCGAAGTGACAGAGAGTTCCAGAAAAGAAGCCTTCGGGATCTCCGATCCAAAAAACACCAATTAACCTGCCTGCAGACTGTGTAGTAAAGAGAGTGCGCGGAAGAGATATTTTTTCCGGCTGCCGCCGGATACAAGCGGTGCGGCAGCCGGTATTTCATGTGCGGAAAAGAGATATATAATGAAAAGAATTCTGAATCACATATTTATCGACGGTCTGTCGGGGATGGCCAGCGGCCTTTTCGCTACGCTGATTATCGGAACGATTCTCGGGCAGGTCGGCGTTTATGTCGGCGGAACCGCCGGCGGTTACATGATTTTTATCGCATCGGCGGCGAAAGCGCTTACGGGTGCGGGAATCGGCGTTGGCATTGCCTGCAAGTATCAGGCGCCGATTCTGGTCGCGGCGTCGGCGGCTGTGGCGGGAACGGTCGGCGCATATGCCGGCAGGATGATCGACGGTTCGTTTTTGGCCGACGGTTCCGTGGTATTAGCAGGGGCAGGTGATCCTCTGGGCGCATTTATCGCATCTGTCGCCGCTGTCGAAATCGGCATACTCATCTCCGGAAGGACAGGCCTGGACATCGTACTGACTCCTGTGTCTGTCATCGCGGCGGGATCCGCTGTTGGGATCGCTGTGGGACCGCCTTGCTCGGCTCTTATGACCTATCTCGGTGAACTTATCATCTGGGCCACGGAACAGCAGCCGTTTCTTATGGGAATCGTCGTAGCCGTCGTCATGGGAATGCTTCTGACACTCCCCATCAGTTCTGCGGCTTTCGGCGTCATGCTCGGGCTGGGCGGGATTTCCGCCGGAGCGGCTACCGTAGGCTGTGCGGCGAATATGATCGGTTTTGCGGTAGCCAGTTTCCGTGAGAACGGTATGAGCGGACTTATTTCCCAGGGAATCGGCACATCCATGCTCCAGGTTTCCAATATCATGCGCCGTCCGGTGATCTGGCTGCCGGCGATATTATCCAGCGCCGTTTTGGGACCGGTGAGCACCTGTTTGCTGAAGCTGACAAATAATGCGGTGGGCTGCGGTATGGGGACCTCCGGTCTGGTAGGTCCCGTGACGATGTATCAGACGATGACAGCTGCGGGAGGTTCTCCCGTCATCGTTGCGACGGAAATTCTCATCATGCTTTTCGCAGCGCCGGCAGTTCTGTCAGCATTTTTCGCCTCTCTGATGCGCAAGTGGGGGTGGATTCGAAAAGGCGATATGAAATTAGATATATGAGTCTCTGTTTTCACAGAGGATTTACGAAATACTGTATTTTATATGACGGGAATATGGTACTATAAGGAAGATTAAATATTAAAAATGTTACTATTTAGGGACAAGTTTTTGTTTCATGAGCTGTTTTAACAGATACGACAGGATTTTTGCAAGGAGGACTGGTAAATGAAAAAAAATGAGCTTATCCGGCTCAGCGGCGTCGCAAAGTCGTTCGATGATGACGTCATTTTGAAGTCGCTGAATCTTTCTGTTAATGATGGGGAATTCGTAACTCTCCTCGGCCCGTCGGGCTGCGGAAAGACGACGACCCTCAGAATTATCGGAGGCTTTGAGAAGCCGGATGCGGGGGACGTATTCTTCGCTTCTCAGAGAATCAATGATGTTCCGCCGAATAAGAGAAACATCAACACGGTATTTCAGAAATACGCGCTCTTTCCGCACCTCAACGTAGCGGAAAATATCGCGTTTGGCCTCAATATACGAAAAGTAGACAAAAAAGAAGTCGCCCGACGAGTGGAAGAGATGCTGGAGCTCGTAAATCTGAAGGGATTCGGCAGACGATCGGTCGCATCTCTTTCCGGCGGTCAGCAGCAGAGAGTTGCTATCGCCAGAGCGGTAATTCAGCAGCCGAAAGTTCTGCTGCTCGACGAACCTCTCGGGGCATTGGATCTGAAACTTCGCAAGGAAATGCAGGTCGAACTGAAAAATCTTCACGAGACGCTGAACATGACGTTTATCTATGTCACGCATGATCAGGAAGAGGCTCTGACGATGTCAGATACCGTCGTTGTTATGAATCAGGGTGAAATTCTCCAGCAGGGCACGCCGATCGATATCTACAATGAACCGGCCAACGCCTTTGTCGCCGATTTTATCGGTGAGAGCAATATCATCCCGGGCATCATGAAGCAGGATAAGGTCATTGAGTTCCTCGGCACCGTATATGATTGCGTGGATACGGGATTTGAAAAGAACGAGCCGGTGGATCTGGTCATCCGCCCGGAGGATATCGTGCTGCTGGAAAAAAGTTCCGGAAGCATTCAGCAGGCGGACCGTCTGCTGAAAGGCCGTGTCCAGACGTGTCTTTTCAAGGGCGTACATTATGAAATGCTGGTGGAGACGGAGGGCTTTACTTTTATGGTACATTCCACAGTAGCATGTCCTGTGGGAGCCGATAAGTATCTCGACGTGGATCCCGACAATATTCATATTATGAAAAAGAGCGATATCGCTACGGTTACCGAATTGGAGCATCAGCGCGAACAGGATACGTCAGAGGAAGAGGAGGAAAGTTGATGAGAAAAAACAGAATTCTGGCCGTTCCTTATATTTTCTGGCTGTTTCTCTTTACGGTCGTTCCTCTCTTTATGGTGGTATATTTTGCCTTTACCACGAGCACAGGCCAGCTAACCGTGGAGAATTTCTCCGGAATGTCACAGTATGCGGGGGTCTTCTTCCGATCTTTCCGGCTGGCTGTCATTTCGACGTTGGTCTGCCTCATCCTCGGATATCCTCTCGCTTATATTATGTCCCGGCTAAAGCCGAAGCACCAGACGATCGCCATGATTCTGATCATGCTTCCGATGTGGATGAATTTTCTGGTCCGTACATACGCATGGCTGACGATACTGGAGAACAACGGATTGCTGAATCAATTCCTCAGTTCGCTTCATCTGCCTCAGATACATATTATAAATACGCCTGTGGCGGTAGGACTGGGAATGATATATAATTACCTGCCGTTTATGATTCTGCCGATCTATACTTCTCTGACGAAGATGGATTCTTCGCTTATAGAGGCGGCGAGGGATATCGGAGCTAATGACCGGCAAATTTTTATAAAAGTCATTTTCCCTCTTTCCATTCCGGGAGTGCTTTCGGGAATTATTATGACTTTCGTGCCGGCGGTCAGTACATTCGTCATTTCGAAAATTCTGGGCGGCGGAGCCAATATGATGATCGGTGACTTGATCGAAATGCAGTTCCTCGGCAGCACATATAACGCGAATATGGGAGCTTCCATATCGATGGTTATGATGATAATCGTGATGATCTTTGTCTGGCTCACCGGAAAGATCGACAAAGATGGCAATGGAGAAGGGAGTGTGCTGCTGTGAAAAAATATATGGGAAAAATTTACATGGTGCTCATTTTTTTATTCATGTATGCGCCGATTTTTCTCCTCATGGTCTTTTCATTCAACAGCACGAAGAGCCGTTCTGTCTGGACGGGTTTTTCTCTGCGTTGGTACCAGGAGCTGTTCCGCGATGCGGAGATCATTCACGCTATAAAGATTACGCTTCTGGTGGCGGTCTTTTCCGCAGTACTGTCTACGATACTTGGCACTGCAGCAGCGCTGGGAATCTTCGCGATGAAGAAAAGACCCCGAAAATTCTTAATGAATGTCAATACGCTGCCGACGATGAAACCGGATATTATCATGGGCGTCTCCCTGATGCTCCTTTTCATCTTTTTTTCGCAGACGCTCCGAATGGACTTTTTTACGCTGGGATTCGGAACGCTTCTGCTGGCGCATATCACTTTTGATACTCCGTATGTGCTGTTGTGCGTAATGCCGAAACTTCGTCAGATGGACAAGCGGCAGTACGAGGCGGCTCTCGACTTGGGAGCGGGCAGTATGCAGGCATTTTTCAGGGTCGTACTGCCTCAGATTACCACGGGAATCGTCACCGGCCTGATCATGGCCTTTACATTGTCGATAGACGATGTAGTAGTCAGTTACTTCACTTCGGGTCCGACGTCGCAGACATTGGGTGTGCTGATCTTCGGTATGACGAAGAAGAGAATAAGCCCGGAAATCAATGCGCTCTGTACGCTGATGTTCGTGTTTATTCTGCTGCTTCTGATCGTGATCAACCTGAGAGAGCTTCGGGCGGAAAGAGAACGGGAAAGGAATATAAATCGATGAAAAAAATCAAGGGAAAGAAAATAACTGCAGGACTGACCAGTCTGTTCCTGGTTACGGTTCTGGTCATCACCGGATGTATCGGTTTGACCGGCTGCGGATCTTCCGATCCTTCGCAGACGATCAATGTATTCAACTGGGGAGAGTATATCGATGAAGACCTTCTCAGAGATTTTGAGGATGAGACGGGAATCAAAGTAAACTATACCACTGTGGCTACCTGCGAAGAGATGTATGCGAAGATGAAGGCGGGCGGCGTATCTTATGATGTCGTCGTACCGTCCGATTATATGGTGGCCCGTATGGCAGAAGAGGACATGATCCAGGAAATCGACTGGGACAACGTTCCGAATGCTCAGTATATCGATGAGGATTTCCGGAATCCGGAATACGACCCGGAAGGTAAATTCTCCGCGCCGTATCAGTGGGGTACGGTAGCTATTATTTACAATAAGGATATGGTAGACGAAGCGGATCTCACCGGCTGGGAAATTCTCTGGAATGAGAAATATAAGGATAACATTCTGATGTTTGACAATTCCAGGGATGCTATCGGTATCGCTCTCAAGGAACTGGGCTACTCTTACAATACCACCGACGAAGCGCAGATCCGCGAAGCCGCAGATCTTTTGAAAAAGCAGAAGCCGCTGGTACAGGCGTATGTGATGGATCAGATCTTCGACAAGATGGAGAACGGAGAGGCGGCGATCGCTACTTATTATGTCGGCGATTATTATCTCATGCTGAATGAACTTGGCGAAGACAGCGATATCGATCTCGGTCTTTACAAGCCGGAAGAAGGCAGCAACCTTTATGTAGACGCTATGTGCATCCCTAAGGACGCTCAGAATAAAGAGGGCGCAGAGAAGTTTATCAATTTCCTGTTAAAACCTGAGAATATGGCGCAGAATACCGAGTGGATCAGCTACTCTACAGCAGAGAGCGCTGCCCGGGAACTTCTCCCCGAGGAGATGAAAAACAACGAAGATATGTATCCGACGGGGGATCAGCTGAATCAGTATGAGACTTTCACCAATCTTCCGGAGAATATCCGGGCTTTATATGATGAACTCTGGACGTCGATCCTCAGCGCATAACAGAATACCGCTTTATGAAGCCGAAGACAGACATGAAGGACGGACCGCGTATCTTACAGATACGCGGTCCGTCTGCGTTTTTAAGCGGAGATACGAATTTTTCAGGTCGGCTGCCGGTTTTGCGATTTGCTGCGCAAGTCGATTCAGAGCTTCGGACGCGTCAGTCTGTATGTTCACCGCCAATTCGTCAATGAGCGATTTTTTATGCGCTGCCCGGAAACGTCTCTTTATAAGATAAATTTAAAAAATGTAACATTATATTATAAAATATCTGTAAAATATAACAGATATAATTATTGCAAAATATTACCGATATATTGACTTCAAATCAAATTAAAGCTAAAATTCAATAGAGGTTAATTGTAATAAAGGAGGCATTTAATGAAAAAAATTCTCTGTACTCTGATGAGTATAATGATGATTCTCGTGGTGGCGACAGGATGCGGTCAGGCCGGAGGCGACGCCTCATCTGCGCAGACCAGTGAGACGGGTACGAAGGTAATTACAAACTGTGACGGCACGGAGGTCACCGTTCCCGAAAAGGTGGACAAGATCGGATGTCTTTTCGGTCCGTCCTATGAAAAAGTGGTTCTGCTGGGGGCAGAGGATAAAATCGTATTTGACGGAGACTATCATATCAACAGTTGGCCTTGGTCGAATGTCATATATAAGCATCTCAATGATGTTCCGGGGATTACGAATGCGCACAGCGCTCCGAATATCGAGGATCTGATGGGCTACGAACCGGATCTCGTATTTAACTTCCCGAATCCGGAGACGACTAAAGCGATGGAAGAGGCTGGAATGTATGTCGTGCCGATGGCTTCCACCGATAAGTATGATTCTATCGTGGATGAATTAAAGGTATACGCAGAGGCGATCGGCGGAGACGCGCCGAAGATCGCAGAGGAATACAGCAGCTACTTCTATGAGGTAGCGGATAAGGTCAAAGAAGGGGTGAAGAACATTCCTGAAGCGGAACGCAAGACAGTATATTTCGCAAATGAGAATATCCTGAAAACGCATGGCAATAAGTCCAGCATTCTCGATCTCATCGAGCTGTGCGGAGGCGTGCCTGTGACATCTGAAATCGACGGCGGAAACAGCATGGAAGTGACGGCAGAACAGCTGGTGGCATGGGATCCTGATTATATCTTCGTAGATCATGCGGGTTCTTCCGGAAACAAGACAGCGGAACAGGTGATCGATGAAATGGTCGCTCAGGATGTCTACAGCGAGATGAAAGCGGTAAAAAATGATCATGTAGAAGTGGTTCCTACCGGAGTATTCTTCTGGGATTCCGGTGTTCAGAAGCCGCTGCTGATGCTCTATCTGGCGAGCACACTCTATCCGGAAGCGTTCTCTGACGTCGATATGAAGGCGGAGACAAAGGCATTTTATTCCGAATTCTTTGATTATGATTTATCAGATGATGAAGTAACGCGGATTCTGGCGCATTTGGATCCGGAGACAAAATAAAATAATCGTTTCTTAAATGTAAATACCCGGGCGGCGCCCAGCGCCGTCTGGGTATTTTCTCAAGAGACGGAAAATCGAAAGGAGAGGAGACAGAAGAAATGAGCGAAGCAATCGATAATATTCACCGGGATGACGCGGTGAAGCTGATCTGCAGTCATATGAAATACAGTCCGGAGAAAGAGATCGTAGCTCTGTCCGATGCCTGCGGCAGAACGGTATTTGAAGATATCCGTTCGAGATACGATGTGCCTGCGGTACGGTGCAGCCGCTGGGATGGAATTGTATTCTCCTATGATGCTTATCGGGAAATTATGGATCGGGAGACGAACGCCGGTGACTTTTCTTCCTGGAAAGAGGGTGTGGACTATTCTTATTCCAATACGGGGATTCCTGTATCGCGGGAGGAGTTCGACACCATGGTGATGATAGAACAGACGAGGTTTGAGGACGGCTGTCTGAGAGAAATCCTTCAAAACGACGTGGAACGGGAGCAGAATATCATATTTCCGGGAGAAAAGATGGCGCAGGGAGAACTGCTGGCGTCCGCGGGAACGTATGTGACGCCGGCTCATCTGAATATCTTCGCAATGGGAGGGGTTATGACCGTACCGGTGAAACGCAAGCCGAGAGTCGCGATCATACCTACGGGCGATGAGCTGGTGCCGGGCGTGCTTCAGCCCGGACCGGGACAGACCGTAGAGTCAAACTCCTATTCTATGGCGGCGAAATTAAAAGAATGGGGCGCGGTTCCTCTTCTCTGGCCGATTCAGCCGGACAATCCGGAACTGATTCAGGCGACGCTGAGAAGTGCCGCGAAAGAGGCGGATCTCATCGTCGCCGGAGGAGGTTCGGGCAGGGGTCTTCGCGATTACATGCAGGATAATCTGTCCGCCGCGGGCAGGCTGTATTTTTCCTCTGTTTATCACGGCCCCGGAAAGCGAACAGGGTTTGCTGTCGTGGACGGCACGCCGGTAATCAGTCTTGTGGGTCCTCCCGGAGGGGAGGAGATGACCTTTGACTTTTATGTAAAGCCGGCGGTTTTCTCCTGTCTTGGACGGGAATTCCGGATCACGTCGGTGGAGGCCGTGCTCGATGAGGATCTTCCGCCGCATCATAAGACGGATTTTATGTATCCGCTTCTGCTGACGCGAACGCCGGACGGCGTGCTTCATGCGTCGCCGGTGGATATGGGAAGATTTGACCGGGATCTGACCGGACACAACGGATACATTTTCGTGAGAAAAGCCAGCGGTGGACTGCGGAAAGGAAGTACGATTACCGTGGAAATACGGACCGGCTGCGAAAATCTGTAGTCCGGGTGCGGCCTGTACAGGGAAAGATTCCGTGAGCAGTATGCCGGCGGGGGAGGACGATAGGTTACAATAGTTATGAAAAAGAAAAAACGAGAAAAGAAAAATGCCGTATGGTTCGCCGCACTGCTGATCATCTTCGGAGCGGTTTTCTTCCTGTCTTTTATGTGGGGAAAGTATTCGATTTCTCCGGGAGAGATTTTTCGCATGATCGCAGAGCGGATCACCGGAGCGGAATCAGGAATTCCGGCGGCAAAGGAAAAAGTCTTCTTCAATATACGCCTTCCGAGAGTTCTGGGCGCTTGTATCGTGGGCGGCGGTCTTGCCGTTTCGGGGTGCGTATATCAGGGAACGATGCGGAATCCAATGGTTTCTCCGGATATTCTGGGTGCTACCGCCGGAGCCGGCATGGGCGCGGCGCTGGCGCTTCTGCTGTCATGGTCTGCGGCGGCCGTGCAGCTGACAGCTTTTGTCTTCGGACTTGCCGCAGTCGCACTGACTTATTATTTTGCTCATATCATCAGCAGGAAGGCGGGAATGATTCTGTCTCTCGTCCTCACGGGAATCGTCATGTCGGCTCTGTTTGAGGCGGGAATTTCACTGATGAAATATGTGGCCGATCCTTACAGCAAGCTGCCGGCCATCACTTTCTGGCTGATGGGCTCTTTGGCCGCTGTGGTTCCCTCTTCTCTGCCGCTGCTGGTCATCCCTTTGGTCATCGGACTTATTCCGCTGATTCTCCTGAAATGGAGAATCAATCTTCTGTCCCTTCCCGATGAAGAGGCTCTGGCCATGGGAATCAATATTACGAGAATGCGGATCATCGTCATCGTCTGTGCGACGCTGATCACATCCTCTATCGTAGCCGTAGGCGGCCTTATCGGCTGGGTGGGACTTATTATCCCTCATATGGCGAGGATTGTAGCGGGGCCGGATTTCAGAAAGCTTCTGCCGGCATCTCTGCTCATGGGAAGTACATTTCTTCTTCTGGTGGACGATATCGCCAGGGGCGCAACATCGATGGAGATTCCGCTGGGAATTCTGACCGCCGCAGTGGGTGCTCCATTTTTCTTGATTCTCATGTACCGGAGCCAGCGGTAGAGAACGCTGCTGTAGGGAAAATCGCATGAGGTGGGCGAAGAAGGCCGCCGGCAATGTACTGCAGATAGAGGCCTGGAAAAAGCCTGCTGACGCGGCGAAAAGAGATAGGAAATTAAAAAGATTTACAGAGTACGACAGCGCGGCAGTGCGAGAGGATTGCCAAAACGGCAGCCGTCGCCGGAGAATACAGGAAAGGGGCGGACGGTGATCGCAGAAAGGGAGCAGTTTTTATGAAATTTGTAACGCAGAATCTTTCCTGCGGGTATAATCGCAGGAGCTTGATGGAGGATGTCAGCGTTTCCTTTGAGACCGGAAGGGCAGTCTGTATTCTGGGGCCTAACGGTGTAGGGAAGAGTACATTTTTTAAGACGATTCTCGGTTTTCTGAAGCCGGTAAGCGGCAGTATTTTTATCGATGAAAGAGATATTCAGACGATTCCGAGAAAAGAATTGGCAAAGATCATCGGTTATGTGCCTCAGATTCACGGAAATCCCTTTCCCTACAGTGTCAGAGATATCGTGCTGATGGGCAGAGCGTCTCACCTCCGCCTGTTCGCAGAACCGGGCAGAAGCGACTATCGAAGATGCGATGAGATTCTCGAAAAACTGGATATTCTGTATCTGAAAGATAAACTTTATTCGGAAATCAGCGGCGGTGAACAGCAGATGACATTGATTGCCAGAGCTTTGGTGCAGGAGCCGGAGTTTATTATGATGGATGAACCTACGTCAAATCTCGACTATGGAAATCAGATTCAGGTGCTGAAACGGGTCGTGGAATTGAAAAACAGCGGTAAAGGGGTTGTCATGATTACACACTCTCCGGATCAGGCATTTCTTTGCGCGGATGAGGCGGTTCTCTTTTTTCGGGACGGGAGTGTCGTATCCGGTGAGGTCCGCGATGTTCTCACGGAGGAAAATATCTCGCGCCTTTACGGCGTGGAGATTGAAATCGACACAGGGAAGAACCGAGACGGCGCGGCGTCTGCCTGGTGCCGTCCGGTATCGGTGTAGCGTGGATATATTTTCTTTCTTGATTTTAGTAAGAAAAGATACATCGTAAATTTACGATGTATCTTTTGCATTGTGCTAAAACCAAGAGAGAACAGTAAAATTCAATTTCAAAAACGAAATGCTGTAAGTAGAATTTTGTCGTCCTTCTGTTATCCTTTTGCCGTTATAATATAAGTTAACAAAAACGCTGTGATTTATCACAGGTCTGCTCCTGGAATCCGCAGATAAATTTCAGTTTGTTTCTCTATAGTTGTTATATTTTTGTAAAAGGAGATTATTATGAGGATCATTCAAAAAATATCGGCGGTACTTCTGTCCGTATCGCTGCTGATTCCGGCTCTGCCCGCATCCGCGGCATCGGGGACTGCGGTGTCCGGCGAAGACCGGGTCTCGCTTATCATCGAGTTGGAACAGCCGGCGGTTCTGGAAGATACATCTGCTAAGAGCATGGGAGCATCGCGGTTTTCCGCTACCTATAGAGCGAAAGCTGCGAGAAAACAGGTAATATCAGAGCAGGAACGGGTGCTGTCGGAGATTCAGGAGGAGATAGGGGAAGACGTTGAGCCGGACTTTACCTATACAGATGTTCTCAACGGCTTTTCCATCGAGGCGGATCGTAGGGATATCGCAGAAATCGAAAGTCTTTCCGGGGTGAAAAATGTATATATCGCGGAAAAACGTCCTTATGCCAGCCCCGGCTCTCCCGGCGGATGGAGATGGCAGTACGGCGGCCAAAACGTGCTGTGACATGATCCATGCGACGGACATGCATGCTCGGGGAATCGACGGGGAAGGCCAGGCGGTGGTTGTTATCGATTCGGAGTTAGACGTCGAACATGAGGTATTTCAGCAGGGGATAGAAAATCCGAAATACAGTAAGACGGATATTGAAAACTTTCTTCATGATGCGGGATTAGGTACGGATTTGAATATTCGTAAGATGGAGGTTGCTGTCAATGATGTTTACAGAAGCGAAAAAATTCCATTTGCCTTTAATTATGCAGATAGAAGTAAAGATGTTTACTGCGATATACCGGAAGTCATACACGGCAGTCACGTTTCCGGGATCGCGGTAGGGAAAAACGACCAGGGCAGCCAAAATGGATACGATTTTACAGGCGTGGCGCCGGAAACACAGCTGATCTTTATGTGTGTTCAGGATCGGGACGGCAATCTGTCGTATGATGCAATTCTGGCGGCTATCGACGATGCTGCGAAGATGGATGTTTCCGCTGTCAACCTCAGCTTGGGGTCGAATTATGCATCCAGCACGGAAGCGTTGAAAACAGCCATCGAGAATGCCGCTAAGGCGGATATCTTCATCTCTGTGTCGGCGGGCAACAGCTCCAGAGGATATCATGATAGAGCGGTTTTGCCTGAAAATATCGATTACTCTGCATCAGGAATGCCGGCAGACTTGGGTTCATCCACCGCCGTGGCTTCGGCAAATAACACGAAAATCCGGACATCCTATTATGAAATGACAGCGGCAGATGGTTCTCAGATAAAATATTCTGTGAGCACGGATACCAATCTGTTCGGAGAAGCATTCGGGGCAGCGGCAGACAGTCCGGGCGCTCCTGTGGATTATGAATATGTGTATTGTAATCTTGGAAAAGAAACGGATTTTTCCGACAAGGATCTTGGAGATAAAATAGCTCTCATAGACAGAGGAGAGCTCGATTTTACGGTGAAGATTCAAAATGCGAAGGATGCCGGCGCGGCAGGGGTTATCATCCGAAATACCAGTGACGACATATCCGAACGTTTCCTGATGGGAGAGGAACTTCCTTCCGCTGTGATCGGCAAATCTGACGGGGAGAAGCTTAAAAGCGCTGAAACGAAGACGATAACTGTGGGAAAGGAGCTGATAGAATCGAGCAGTGACAATCCGGACAGCGGCATGAGCAGCTTTTCCAGCTGGGCGACAAATCATACTCTTCAGCTGAAACCGGAAATCACGGCTCCCGGCGGAGGAATTTATTCCTCGGTACCCGACGAAAACCACAATAAATATGAATCGTTCAACGGAACTTCTATGGCTGCGCCGCATATCACCGGCGCTGTGACTCTTTTAAAACAGTATATCGAAACAAACTATGGATCCGGTAGAGGTATAAACGGCAGAAGTCTGACGATGCCGCAGGAGGGTTCCCAATCCTCTTTTGTTGAGAATCTCATGATGTCCACCGCGGAAATTCAGTATTATGACAACGGTGAGAAGACTCCGTATTCGCCGCGGCTGCAGGGTGCGGGCCTGCTGAATCTCAAGGCCGCGTCTGAGACTCCAGTCATTCTGACCGGAGATCCGGACCGGGATGGCGGAAAGACGAAGCTCAGCCTCGGAGAATTGGGCGAATTAGAAGATGGTAAATTTACCATAGAGTGTACGGCCCGTAATTTTTCCGATCAGGATGTGACCTATGACGGAGTGGATCTCTCCGTGACTACCGATGACGTCACGCTGGGGGAAGACGGCAGAAATTATGTGGGCGGTACGAAAAATCTTGCTATAGAAGACTATACGGTTGTTTCACCGGCAGACGGATCCGGGGGAGGGAGTCCGGATACAGGATCGAATTCGATTACTGTCCCTGCAAACGGTCAGGTGACGATAAAGGTCGAAGTCACTTTAGATACGAGTAAGATACAGGAGAATAAAGAAATTTTTACCAACGGATTTTTCGTGGAAGGTTTTCTCTCTCTGAGGCCATCATCAACAGATAACGGTAATTCAGTACCGCAGATCAATATTCCGTACAGCGGTTTCTGCGGAGACTGGGAAAGTGCGCCGGTATTCGACCGGCCGAATTATGAAGGAGACAGCGAACTGGGAGCTACTTTTCTGGGCAGCAGCGACGGAGAAGCAGGCGTGATCGGATGTTATCAGACCAACGTGAATGGAATGCTCGTAGATGTCTGCACTCCTCTGGGAGTAAATCTGTTTGCAGATGGTGCAGACGATGCCGGGGAAAAATTTGCAGGTATCTCACCCAACAGCGACGGCAGTCATGATTTTCTCTGCGTTTCCGTCAATCCTCTTCGATCTGTAAAATCGCCGAAAGTTGAGATCATAGACAGTGAAGACGAAACGGTCTTCGAAGAAGAGGCCGCTGAATATGAGTTTAGTAAATTCGTACCTTTCTGTTTCGATATCAGTGTGAAAGCAGAAGAATCTGAAGACGGAGATGCTGTCTATCTTCCGGATGGAGATTATACCGCTGTCGTCACCGGCAGTCTGAACCGGGGGTCGGAGAATGACAGCGCTGGCCGGGAACAGAGTGTTTCAATGGATTTTTATGTAGACAGACAGTATCCTACGGTATCCGATATATCAGCAGAGAGGAACAGTGGAAGGGAATTTCTTACATTTACCGCTCATGACAATAAGTTTGTGATGGCAGCCTACGTGCTGGATAAAAACCTGGAAGAGGAATTAGCGAGTAGTCCGGATACGGCTCTTCCGAAGATCGAGATTCAGCCGGCGAACACTCCGGCTACCAGGTTTTCTTTTGATATTACAGATCTGGATAAGAGTTCCCTCAAAATTTATGTCGTAGATTATGCGCTGAACGAAGCTGCGTATCCGGTGGAGATCGGCGCTTCGGGTTCCGGCGGCGGTGGAGATGATCCCGTTCGGTATACCATTCATTTTGATTCTAACGGAGGAAGTGATATTTCCGATATGAAGGCTGACCGGGGAACGTTGATTAAAGAGCCGAAAGAACCGGTACGGGAAGGATTTATCTTCGGAGGCTGGTTTACTGATAAGGCGTGTACGTCGGCATATGATTTCGGGCAGAAAATAATCGGAAATCTGACGCTGTACGCAAAATGGAAAGAAGATCCGGCGGTATCATGGATCAATCCTTTCTCCGATGTGAGCGAGGACGACTGGTTTTATGAAGCGGTGCGGTATACGGCGGCTGCCGGTTTTTTCAGCGGTGTGACAGAGACAGAGTTTGCGCCTCAGAGAGAAATCACCCGCGCTATGCTGGTGACTTTGCTGTGGCGAATGGAAAACCGGCCGGTCGTCAATTATCTGATGTCCTTTTATGATGTCTCCCCGGACGCTTACTATGGCGAAGCGGTGCGCTGGGCAGTCAGCGAAGGAATTGTGAAGGGATACAGCGATACGGTATTCTCTCCGGACCGGGCTGTTTCCAGACAGGAAATAGCGGTGATTTTCCAACGCTATGCGCAATACAAAGAAATGGAAGCTGAGAAATCCGGAGATCTGAATCAGTTTGCGGACAGCGCGCAGGCGTCCGAATGGGCTGAAGAAGGTTTGTCCTGGGCGATCGGCGCGGGTTTCCTTTCGGGAAAAGGAAACGGCCGTCTGGATCCTCTGGGGAATACTGCGCGTGCTGAAGCGGCGGCGATACTTCAGAGATTTTCTGAAAAGGAGAAGTGAGCTGAATAAATCTCAGTTTTCTGTTATTGGCAAAAATTCATAAAATAGAGACGAGACAATAGAAAAAGAAGAGAAATCCGAAATACCGGCGATCCGGCAGAAGGGTTTCTCTTCTTTCGTTGATTGGAATAAACATTTTCGGAAAAGCATTCTCCTGAAAGAGTTTTCCCGGAAATGAATCTACTTTCTTTTGCTGGGACGAGGCTGATTTTATCTGATTTCTAAATGGAGACGCTGATCAGACCGGTACTATCCCAGCATTTTTATCGCCTCTCTCAGCGTTTTCGCGCCGCTGATCTGCAGACCGTCGATCTTCTTCAGCTTATCGGCGTTCTGTTTCGGAAGGATGATTCGGGAGAAGCCCATCCGGGCGGCTTCTCTGGCGATTTTTTCCGCATGGGTGACGGAACGCAGGTCTCCGGTGAGACTGATTTCTCCCAAGCACAGTGTTTTTCCGGGAACGGGGATTCCGCGGAAAGAAGAGTAGATCGATAAGGCCACTGCGAGATCGGCAGAGGTACCTTCCGGCCGGATCCCGCCGATGATATTCAGATAGACGTCCTGTGCCGCAAGTGAAATTCCGGCCCGGCGTTCCAACACTGCCAGGATCATGTTGAGCCGGTTGTGGTCGATGCCCACGGAGGTGCGGCGGGGGAATCCGGCGCTGGCAGGCGACGTAAGCGCCTGAATTTCCAGAATCAGAGGACGGGTACCCTCATAGATCGCTGTAGCGGCAGATCCTTCTGCGGATTCACTCATCTCCTCGATCAGCGTCTCCGAAAGGTTTGCGACTTCTGTCAGTCCTTCTTCTCTCATTTCGAAAGCGCCGATTTCATTTGTCGTGCCGAAGCGGTTTTTCAGCGAACGCAGAATCCGGAGATCGTGACTCCGTTCTCCGGTAAAATAAAGTACGGTATCCACCAGATGTTCTACGATTTTCGGACCCGCCAGATCTCCGGATTTTGTCACATGAGCCACGATGAGTACGGGGAGATCGCTGCCTTTGCCGATACGCATCAATTCGTTTCCGCATACTCTCACCTGAGATACGGTACCCGGAGCGGAGTCCAGCTCTGCAGAGTACATGGTCTGTATCGAATCGATGATGAGAAAGGCCGGCTGAATTTGTTCTTTCTGTGCGATAATATTTTCCATGTTTGTCTCGGAGAGAATATAGAGGGAGTCCGGAATACTTCTGCAGATCCGGTCGGCCCGCATTTTGATCTGCTCTTCGGATTCTTCTCCGCTGACATATAATACTTTGCCGCAATTTTCTGCGATCTTTGCGGCAGCCTGCAGAATCAGAGTGGATTTTCCGATTCCGGGTTCACCGGAAATCAGCGTCAGCGAGCCTTTGACGAGACCGCCTCCAAGTACCCGGTTGAATTCCGGAATTCCGGTATCGACTCGGCCGGTCTCTCCTGATTTTACTCGGAACAGAGGCATCGGCTTTCCAGCCCGGGAGAAAGCGCCGGCTCCGCTGTTCCCCCCGCTGCCGGTTCTGCGGCGCTTATCTGTTCCCTCCTGGGGAAGTACTTTTTCTTCTGTCATCGTGTTCCACGCGCCGCAGATACACTGTCCCATCCATTTGAGGCTCTCGTGGCCGCATTCGCTGCATACAAAGACCGTCTGCACTTTTTTTGCCATAATTTCGTTCCTTTATCTTTTCGCCGGGCTTTTTCCGGCAGGAAATCAGATTTTGCTCCGGTTATTTTTCATCCGGAACGTCTTTTTTAGCGGTAAAAGCTGATTGTGTCTCCGGGGAGCCGCATGCCTGCGGCGGAAAAACAGGCGCCTCAGCGGGAGTCTGCTGTCTGTGTGAAGAGCCTTTCTGCTTCGCGGACACCGGTCCGGAGTGCGGCGCCTGCATCTGGCCGGACGATGACTGCCATGCTGACGTCACCGGTCCAGAGGATTTTGGCGCCGGAGATTCTGAAGAAACCGGTTCTTTCAGTGAAATTTCTGCTCCCGAAGGTTCCGGTGCGGCCTGAGGAGGCGGGTCCGCCTGTCCCCGCAGATTTTTTACAGCGGCGCTGAAACGCATCGTCTTTTCACCGGCTTTTTTCCGCCCTTTATTTTTTTCCGCCGGAGATACCGACATATCTTTTTTTAATTCAAACCAGAAGTTGCTGCCTTTGTCGATCTCGCTTTCCACGCCGTATTTTGCCCCGTGAAGAATAAAAATCTGCTTGACGATAGACAGGCCCAGTCCGGAACCCTTCGTCGTCCGGCTGAGATTGCTGCTGGACTGATAGTATCTGTCCCAGATCGCCGTGAGATCTTTCTGAGCGATTCCCTGTCCCCGGTCGATGATTTCACACCGGACGGTATCCTGCTTTTCTGTGAAGCGCACGGTGATCTGCCTGTCCTCCGCGGAATAGCGGACCGCATTGCCGATGAGATTGGAGAAAACCTGGTAAATTTTCTTTTCGTCAGCGGTGACTGTGGTATCGCCTTGTGATTCTATATCGAAGCGGAAACCGTCCTGTTCGGCGTGAAGAGAAAAACTCTCTATCACATCGGAGGCGATTCTCTTTAAATCCACTGCGGCGGGAATGAGACTGTCCACACCGGCCTGCATCTTCGACAGGGAGGTGAGATCGTTGACCAGCATATTGAGCCGGTCGGCCTCATTGATGATGACTTGAAGGTGGCGGTTGCGTTTTTCCGGATTATCTCCGGACAGATCCCGGATCATTTCCGCGTAGGATTTTACCATGGTGAGCGGAGTTTTCAAGTCGTGTGAAACATTGGCGACCAGATCTTTCTGCAATTTATCCGATTTTGAGAGCTCCGCTGCAGCGTAATTGAGCGTGTCCGCCAGATCTTCCGTCTCCGCGTAACCGGCGCCCTCGAATTTTATATCGTAATGCCCTTTGGCCAACTGCGCCGCAGAATCTGTAATACTGTACAGCGGCTGCGCCAGCCGACGGGAGATAACGATAGACATCACCAGTCCGATAAAAATGGAAAGTATGGTGACGATGACCAGCATTTTTGCGAGGATGCTGATGGTGGTGCCTACCGGCGTCAGAGGCGAGAAAATGAACAGATAAATGAGTTCTCCTGTCTCGCTGTCTGTACCCAGAATCGAGGCATAGATCATGGTCTCCGTATTCCCCGGATTGATCGTCTGTTTTGTTACCACGTGATCCACATCTTCTGTCAGCAGTTTCGCTTTCAGAGCGGAGGTATTATACCGCTGCGCGAACTGAGCCATGCGCTCGCTGGGCAGCGACTGTGCCGTGCCGTAGATCACACCGCTGTCTCCCCGCTCGATTTCGATATACATATCCGATTGTACGGTGAGATGCGAGATGGTATCGTAAAGCGATTCGTTGCCCACGCCTTCTTCTATAGTATCCGCCAGGCTGTAGAGTTCACTGCTCTTCATCCACTGGTAAAAAGTCTGGAGAAAGAAGATCTGCAGCAGCCACAGCGTGATGAGAATCACGACGGAAAATGCCGCGAAGTAGGTGAATATCCGATAGTAGATCGTTTTGCTTTTTACTCTGTTTTCTGCCTGCGCATTAATTCGAAGTTTCAAATTTATATCCAACTCCTCTGAGGGTGACGATCATATCTCTGTATGGTCCTAAATTATTTCTGAGGTTTTTTATATGGGTATCGATGGTCCGGTCGTCGCCGAAGAAGTCATAACCCCAAACGTCCTGAAGGAGCTTGTCCCTGGACAGAGCGATATTTTTGTTTTTTACGAGATAGAACAGGAGGTCATATTCTTTTGGCGTCAGCTCGATTTTTTTCCCGTCCACGGATACGCTGCGTCCCGCCGCGTCGATGGTGAGACCGCCGAATGTGAGAATCTCCGGAAGATCGTCTTTTGCCGCGGCTTTCGTCCGGTTAAGGACTGCGTTGACCCGGGCCATCAGTTCTTTGGGGCTGAACGGTTTGGTGACATAGTCGTCGATTCCCAGCTCAAAGCCGAAGAGTTTATCGTATTCTTCTCCCCGGGCAGACATCATGATGACGGGGACATCCTTTTCTTTTTTTATCTCTTTGCAGGCGGAGAAGCCGTCCAGCTTTGGCATCATGATATCCATGATGATGAGGTCGTAGTCGTTGATCCGGCACAGGCTTACCGCCTCTCTTCCGTCTCCCGCCTCCTCTACATCGAAGCCGCTGAATTCAGCGTATTCCCTGACGACCTCTCTGATGTTTTCTTCATCGTCTACGATTAAGAGCTTTGCCATAATCCGAAGCACCATCCTTTCATTTGTGTTGTTTCATTATAATATATCACGTTTGTGAAGATCATGTGAGAAAATTATGAGTACCCCGGAAAAACAAAAAGCGAAAAGTTCAGAAAAGCTGAAAAATGATATTGACATATGACATGCGATACAGTATCATATATAGTTTATTTATTGACAATGGTGTTTTCATGCGGTATACTTTATTACAGTAGGAGGGACGAATATGTTTACTATTGGCGATAAAGTTGCGTATCCCATGCACGGAGCCGGGGTGATCGAAGGGATTGAAGAACAGACGATTCTCGGCGAGCCGAGAAGTTACTATATACTCCGGCTGTCTCACAGCGATATGAAGGTGATGGTACCGGTAGAAACCTCCGGAAAGGTAGGAGTTCGTTATATCGTAGAACCGGAGACGCTCACCGAAGTAACACAGATACTGCAGTCGGAGTCCACTCCGATGTCGGATAACTGGAATAAAAGAAACCGCGATAATATGGAAAAACTGAAAACCGGTGATCTCAGAGAAATTGCGGAGGTGGTGAGAAATCTCCTTCGAGCGGATTCCCGGAAAAAGCTCTCCACCGGCGAAAAAAAGATGCTCAGCAACGCAAAACAGCTTCTGATGAGCGAGATCGTTCTCGCAAAAGGAGTCTCGGCGGACAGCGCCGACAAATTTATCGAAGATACCATAATGAACGGCGTTGTTTGACAAAAAATACCGATATTTATTCAAGCTGCGGATTGTCTCAATCGGCAGCTTGTTATATTATAGAAACTGTATACTTAGATTGAAGTTTACGATCGCAAAGCCAGGCATAAAGAGCGGGACATCCCTGCGGAAAAAGGGCTTATCCGTTTGGCATATCGCGGCCGCCGGTTAAGATGAAAATTTTTTCAGTGTTTTTCCTGCATGTCGGCTTTTCGAAAAAATTTCCGGGGAAAGGAGGAAAATGTAATGTTTAAAAGATTATTTCGATGGATTTTCACTCTTTTGGGCATGGTTTGCGGGGCAGGAATTTTTTTCCTTGCAGCTTATTTACTACAGCTGATCCCTGCGATATCAAAGATTTCCGAGACGTGGTCGTTTATCCTTGGTGTCGTATGCATAGCAGTAACCGGACTCATCTTCTTTATCATAGCTCCGCATGCGCAGAAAGGCAGTGAAAAATTCGCTCAGGAACTGGACGTCAGTCTGAGAAAAGTACCGCTTCACGAACTGATCTGCGGAACGATCGGGCTGGTGCTCGGTCTTTTGATCGCTTTTTTGATCAGCGCTCTGTGGAGTACGCTGAACGTACCTGTGCTCGGAACGATTTTGTCAATTCTGGTCTACATATTTTTTGGTTACACCGGCATGTATATCGCGCGAAAAAAGTCGAAAGACATTGTGGTGGGACTCCGGCAGATGACCGTCTCTAAAGGCGGAAAAACCGCCGGAAAAAACAAGGCCTCCCGTCATAGTCAGATGTCTCCGAAGATTTTGGATACCAGCGTCATCATCGACGGCCGGATTGCAGATATCATGAAGACGGGCTTTGTCGAGGGAAGAATCGTGATACCGGAATTCGTTCTGGTAGAACTGCGTCATATCGCAGACTCTTCTGATCCGCTGAAACGGAACAGAGGCCGCAGAGGACTGGATATTCTCAACAAAATCCAGAGTCAGTACGGAGTGGAAATTTATAATACCGATTCGGAAAAATCGCTGAATGAGATTCCAGAAGTAGATGCGAAGCTGCTGCAGCTGGCGCTCAATATGGGCGGAAAAGTCGTCACAAACGATTATAATCTCAACAAGGTGGCGTCCATCAAAGGCGTTTCCGTACTCAACATCAACGAGCTGGCCAACACTCTGAAACCTGTCGTTTTACCGGGGGAAGAGATGGTCCTCACTCCGGTGCGGGAAGGTAAGGAAAACAGCCAGGCGCTGGCATATCTCGACGACGGTACGATGATTGTCGTCGAAGGCGGAAAACGCCATATCGGACGGGAGATTACCACAGTGGTCACCAGTGTTCTTCAGACTTCGGCGGGACGCATGATTTTTGCGAAGCCGAAACATGCAAATTAAAGGAGAGTTTTATGAAAGCGCTGTTTCCGGCGGAAAGGTCGGCAGCAGAAAAAGCCGATGAGCTGCTTGGAGACCGCCGCTTTTTCAGGTGGGTTTTGAATGTATAAGGATAAAAAAGTGAGCGTGATTATCGCCGCCGCCGGATCCTCCGCGCGGATGGGCGGTATCAATAAACAATACCTCGACGTAGGCGGCATGTCCGTCCTCGCCAGATCGGTAAAGGCTTTTGAAAAAAATGCTTATACCGATGAGATTATCATCGCAGTACGCGCGGGCGACGAAGATAACTGTATGCAGACCGTCGTCTCTCAGCATGGAATGCGAAAAGTGAAGGCTGTGGTAGCCGGAGGCTCGGAGCGTCAGGATTCCGTAAAAAAAGCTCTGAGCGCCGTGGCGGAAGACTGCGGAATCGTACTGGTACATGACGGCGCGCGGCCTTTCGTGACACAGCGTCTGATTCACGACGTCATCGCTGCGGCAGACCGACGGGAAGCCGCGGTTCCCTGCGTCAGCGTAAAGGATACGATCAAGATCGTGGAGAACGGGACGGTAGCGGGAACTCCGGACCGGTCCAATCTCAGAGCGGTGCAGACGCCTCAGGGGTTTTCTGCAGCGCTTTTGAAAGAAGCTTACGATAAGGTTCTTTGCGACAGAAATCTGAAAGTTACGGACGACGCTTCCGTCGTCGAGGCCTTTGGCCGTGAAGTTGCGGTAGTGGAAAGCGATGAGGGAAATATTAAAATTACCACGCCGGAGGATCTCAAGTCGGCGAAAGTGATCGCGAAGGAGATCTCCGGCGGGGCGGAGCAGCGAAAGAATGAGGCGGAGGAAACGGCGAAAAATCCGTTTTCTCCGGCGGGAATGATTCCGTCGATCGGAATCGGTTATGATGTTCACGCTTTTGCTCCGGATCGTCAGCTGTTTCTGGGGGGAGTTCCGATTCCCTATGAGAAGGGACTTCAGGGACATTCGGACGCCGATGTTCTGCTCCACGCGGTGATGGACGCCCTTTTGGGAGCCGCATGTCTGGGCAATATCGGGATTCATTTTCCGGACAGCGATCCTCAGTTTAAAGACATCAGCAGTCTCGTACTGCTGGCGAAGACGGGACTCCTTCTGGCAGAGAAGGGCTGGCGAATTGTGAATATCGATGCGGTGATCATCGCTCAGGAGCCGAAAGTCGCCGCTTATGTGCTGCAGATGCGTGAAAAGATGGCGGAAGTACTGAAAATTTCAGCTTCGCAGATTAATATAAAGGGCACGACTACGGAAGGGCTGGGCTTTGCCGGCAGAAAAGAGGGCATTGCCGCCCAGGCAGTGACGAGTATCGTACAGTAGCAGCCTGACGCTGAAAAAATCCCGTTTGACAAAGACGGAAAAATGATCGAGTACTTAGGAGGAAAGCAGACATGAAGATGTCAAAGATGTATATCAGAACTCTGAGGGAAGTGCCTGCAGAGGCGGTGCTTCCGAGTCATATTTATATGCTCCGTGCAGGCATGATCCGCAAGCTGGTTTCCGGCGTCTACGGTTTTATGCCGCTGGGCAGCAGAGTTCTGAAAAAAGTAGAAAATATCGTGAGAGAAGAGATGGATCATGCGGGAGGACAGGAGATTCTCATGTCTGCGATTCAGCCGGCCGAACTCTGGAAGGAATCCGGCAGATGGTCTGCTTACGGCCCTGAGATGTGGAGACTGAAGGATAGAAACGACAGAGAATTTTGCCTGGGGCCTACTCATGAGGAGATCTTTACGGATATCATAAGAAACGAAGTGAGTTCTTACAGACAGCTGCCGGTCAATCTCTATCAGATTCAGACAAAATACAGGGATGAGGCGCGTCCTCGTTTCGGACTCATGCGCAGCCGTGAATTTATCATGAAGGACTCCTATTCTTTTGACAGAGATGAAGAAGGCCTGGACCGGAGTTACCGCACGATGTACGAGACTTATACGAGGATTTTTACCAGATGCGGCCTGAATTTCAGAGCGGTGGAAGCCGATACCGGAGCGATCGGCGGCAACGGTTCTCATGAGTTTACCGCGCTGGCGGAAAACGGCGAAAGCTGTATCGTATATTGTGAGAAGTGTGATATGGCGGCGACGGATGAGAGAGCGGAATGCGCTGATGCAGAACCTTCCGGTGAATCGGAGCTTCCGATGGAAGAGGTTCGTACTCCGGGGACAAAGACCATCGAAGCTGTAGCGGAATATCTCGGTCTTCCGAAGGAAAAGACGATCAAAGCTCTGCTCTATGAGACTTATGACGATGATTTCAATGTGACCGGTTATGTAGCCGCGTTTCTGCGCGGCGACAGAGAGGCTAACATGATCAAGATCGTCAACGCTCTCGGAATTCCGGAACACGCCATCGCTTTTGCCGATGAAGCGAAAATGGCGGAAATGACCGGCTGCGTAGGCGGATTTACCGGCCCGGTGGGTTTGAAGAACTGCACGATTATCGCGGACAGCGAGCTTCCCGGACAGAAGAATCTGTGCGCCGGCGCCAACAGGACGGATTTTCACCTGAAAAATGTGAATTACGGCAGAGACTATACAGCGGATATCGTGACCAATATCAAGATGATCCGCGAAGGGGATCCATGCCCTGAATGCGGCGCTCCGGTAAAGCTGACCCGCGGGATCGAAGTTGGTCAGGTCTTTAAACTGGGGACAAAGTACAGTGCGCCGATGGGAGCGGTATATAAAGATGAGAATATGAAAGAACACAATATTCTCATGGGATGCTACGGAATCGGAGTCAGCAGAACAATGGCTGCGATCGTAGAACAGTGTCATGATGAAAATGGAATCATGTGGCCGGTTGCGGTAGCTCCGTATCATGTTATCATCACCGTCGTAAAGGCGAAAGATGCAGAGCAGATGGCTCTGGCGGAAAAAATCGAGGCGGAACTGAGCGCGCAGGGCGTGGAAGTCATCGTGGACGACAGAGACGAGCGGCCGGGGGTCAAATTCAAAGATGCCGATCTTATCGGTATTCCGGTGCGGATTACGGTAGGCAAAAAGGCTGCGGAAGGTATTGTGGAATACAGACTGAGAAGCGGCGGAGATACCGAAGAAAAGTCTGCGGAGCAGGCGGCAGCGGATGCGGCAGAACTGGTAAAAGCGGCGCTGACAGCGCATTTAGCATAGTTTCTTGCGAGAGAAAGGAAAAGACGGATGAAAAAGTTTACGATTGAAATGGAAAACGGCGGCATTATGACAGGCGAACTCTATCCGGAGATCGCTCCGATTACCTGCGCCAATTTTGAAGAGCTGGCGAACAGCGGTTTTTATGACGGACTGATCTTTCACAGAGTCATTCCTCATTTTATGATTCAGGGAGGTGACCCGGAGGGCACAGGCATGGGCGGATCTCCTACGAAGATCCCGGGCGAGTTCGCTTCCAACGGCTTTAAAAATGATCTGAAGCACACGAGAGGTGTTCTTTCCATGGCTCGTTCTATGATGCCGAATTCCGCCAGCTCGCAGTTCTTCATCATGGTGGAGGATTCTCCTCACCTCAACGGCGAATATGCGGCTTTCGGAATGGTTCTGGAAGGCATGGAGACGGCGGACGATATCGTGTGGACGCCGAGAGATTCCAGAGATAAGCCGCTTCAGGAACAGAAGATGAAGAGTATTCGGGTAGAGACAGTTTAATAAAACGGTTTGCAATAAAAAAATACGATCGTCAGAGGACAGACAGATGAGTAAAAAACAGATGTCTGTCCTTTTTTATGCAAAAAAGGTTCTTTTGGAAACTTTTTTGTCGCTGTAGTTTTTCATTGCTCTGTCCGTGGATTCGTCATATAATTAATTATTAATGAAGATTTATGCCGAAAGATTCCCTGCGGCCGGAAGAAGGCGCAGCCGTATCTGCAGGATTTCAGAGAAGGAGAACGACCGATGAAAATATATAATACGATGACGAGAAGAAAAGAAGAATTTGTGCCGATCGACGAAAATGAAATCAAAATGTACGTCTGCGGACCGACGGTCTATAATTATATCCATATCGGCAACGCCCGTCCGGCAGTCGTATTTGATACGATGCGCCGGTATATGGAATATAAAGGTAAGAATGTAAAGTTTGTCCAGAATTTTACCGACGTGGACGATAAGATTATCAACAAAGCTCTTGATGAGGGTGTCAGCGCCCGGGAGATCAGCGAAAAATATATCGGCGAATATTTTAGGGACGCAGAAGCGCTGAATTTAAAAAAGGCGACAGTCCATCCGAAGGTGACGGAAAATATGGATGAGATCATCGCTTTTGTAAAAGCTCTCGTGGAGAAGGGCTACGCGTATGAAGCCGACGGTGACGTTTATTACCGCACGCGGAGATTCGGCGGATACGGCAGACTTTCCGGTCAGAATATCGAGGATCTCGAGGCGGGAGCCCGCATCAGCGTAGGCGAAAAAAAAGAGGATCCGCTGGATTTTGCTCTCTGGAAGGCGAGAAAAATCGACGGAGAACCTGCCTGGGAGAGTCCATGGGGGTTCGGAAGACCGGGCTGGCATATCGAATGTTCTGCGATGTCCAATAAATATCTGGGGGAAACTATCGATATTCACGGCGGGGGACAGGATTTGGCGTTTCCTCACCATGAAAACGAAATCGCTCAGACCGAAGCGTATACCGGAAAGAAATTTTCCAATTACTGGATGCACAATGCATATATCACGATCGACAACGAGAAAATGTCGAAATCGAAGGGTAATTTTTTCACCGTGAGAGATATTCTGAAGCGGTATACCGGTGAGGAAATCCGTTATTTTCTTCTCAGCGGGCACTACAGAAGTCCCATCAATTTCAGCGAGGAATTGATGACACAGTCGAGAAATGCCCTTGGCCGTATGCACAACGCCAAACAGAATCTGGAGCATCTGATCAGAAACGGTTCGGATCTCATGACGGAGGCTGAATCCGCAGAACTGGAAAAACTCGGGAAATACAGAGACAAATTCGAGTCTGCGATGGAAGACGACCTCAATACGGCAGATGCGATCAGCGCGGTATTCGAGCTGATCCGCGATATCAATACCGCGGTGAAGGACGGAGCGTCAAAAGAATTCGCGGGCGGATGCATGGAGCTTCTGAGAGAGCTCACCGGTGTTCTGGGAATTTTGCAGGATGAGGAGGAAGACGGGATTTCCGACGAAATCCTGGCTCTTGTCGAAGAGCGTCAGGAAGCGAGAAAGACGAAAAATTTTGCCCGGGCCGATGAAATCCGGGATATTCTCAAGTCAAAAGGACTTGCGGTAGAGGATACGCCTCAGGGGCCGAGGGTCGTAAAACTGTAACGCGGGCTTATAAGCGGATTTATAGACAGAGGGACGAAGTTCAATCATATCAGCGCAGCTGAGTTTTGCAGAGGAGACTCTGCCTGACAGGATCGCGTTTGCGGAGGCATATCATGGGCAAAAAGAGAGTTAAAATAACAGAAGATAATCTGTCCTGGGGAATTACCGCTCTGGCAGTTATCTGTCTGAGTATCGCGTTTTACCTGATTATGACGCAGATGCCGTCGCTGAAAAAACATATCGGAACGGTTCTGAACGTCCTGATGCCTGTCATTATAGGGATTATCATAGCCTATCTGCTGCTTCCGGTGTACAATTCTATCTATCGGATGCTGATGCCCCGGCTGAAAAAGAAGATGGGCGAGTATTATGCAGACGGTCTGTCCACAGCGATTGCCGTGACGGTGAGTATCGTTCTGATGTTGACGGTGGTTTTGGGACTGGCCGTGCTGGCTCTTCCTCAGATTATCCAGAGTATCATCTCTATCGCCTATACGATACCGCCTAACTTGGCGAAACTGTCAGACCAGATAGTTCAGCTACTGAAAGATAATCCGACGCTGCTGCAGGCGGCGGAGGATCTTTTGCAGACAGCGGAAACGAATCTGAATTTTATCATAAGGGAGAATGTGATCCCCTATTTTACCGGGGCCCTGGGCAGTATCACCATGGGACTGATCAATGTGGCAGGATTCTTTGTGGATCTGATTATCGGCCTGATCGTCTGCGTCTATATTCTGATAAGTAAGGAAAAATTCAGCGCTCAGGCGAAAAAGCTGGTCTACAGTGTGCTTCCGGTAGGAACGGCCAATCACCTGCTGTCCGATACCAGAAGGGTTCACCGGATCTTCGGAGGGTTTATCTCCGGAAGCATCATCGATTCTCTGATCATCGGGATGATCACTTTTGTAGCGCTGACCGTGATGAAAATGCCGTATATCACCATGATCAGTGTGATTATCGGAGTTACCAATATCATCCCTTTTTTCGGTCCGTTTATCGGCGCCGTGCCGAGTCTGCTGATCGTGTTGATGGTGGACCCGGTAAAGACGGTATATCTTCTCATTTATATTGTCGTCGTTCAGCAGTTGGATGGTAATGTGATCAAACCCAAGACGCTGGGCACTTCTACCGGACTTCCGAGTTTTTGGGTGCTCTTCGCTATTCTCGTGGGCGGAGGCTTTTTCGGGTTTGCAGGACTGCTTCTCGGCGTGCCTGTGTTTGCCACTGTTTACATGCTGGTGACCCGCTGGGTAAACCGGGGGCTGCGCAAGAAGGATCTTCCGTATGATACCGCGGTGTATCGCGGTTTGCAGGCGATGGATCCCAGTCTTCACCAGCCTGCGGAGCAGCCTGAGGAAGATGAATTTGACGATAATCCCTTCGAACGTAAAAAGAAAAGCCGGAATCTCGGCAGCAGAACTTTTCACTGTGTTTGCGACGGCCTGAAAAAACGGGTTTGCGAATATCAGGCACAGCGCCGGGACGAAGAATCACCGGCAGCTTCCGCCTCGGAAGCGCGGTCCGCGAAATCTGCTTCTCAGTTGAAAGATCTGTCGGATCAGCGCGGGGAAAGCGCGGGGGTGCCGGAAAAAAACGAAGCTGAGTCCAGGAGACGGGAATAATTTGGACGAAATATCCCAAAGAAGCAGAGGCCGGCAGAGATAAGATGAAAGTTTCGACTCAGTGATTTCAGCACAGCGGCGGGAGATGCCGGCGGCTGTGCCGGTAGAAAACAGTTTTTCTGGAGGAATAGATATGGATATCAATGAACTTGCGCTAAAGAAACATAAAGAATGGGGCGGAAAAATCGAAATCATCTCCCGGGCGGAAATCGAGAGCCGCGAGGATCTGGCGGTGGCGTATACTCCCGGCGTAGCCGCTGCCAGCCTGGCGATCAGAGATCAAAAGGAGCGGGTTTACGACTATACGAGACGCGGAAATATCGTCGCGGTCATCACAGACGGTACGGCAGTCCTCGGACTGGGCGATATCGGGCCGGAGGCGGCGATGCCGGTGATGGAAGGCAAATGCGCGCTCTTTAAACGGTTTGCGGACATCGACGCTTTTCCGATCTGCATCGATTCTAAAGATCCGAAGGTGATTATCGAGACTGTGAAAAATATCTCCAAAAGCTTCGGCGGCATTAATCTGGAGGATATTTCCGCGCCGAGATGTTTTGAGATCGAACAGACTCTGATCAGAGAGTGCGACGTTCCGGTATTTCACGATGATCAGCACGGCGCTGCGATTATCGCGGCCGCAGGTCTGCTGAACGCAGTGAAGTTTACGGGGAAGAAGATGGGGGAACTGAAAATTGCAGTCAACGGCGCCGGCGCCGCGGGGATTTCCATTGCGCGTCTTCTGCTGACGATGAATTTCGGTGAAATCATCATGTGCGACCGTTTCGGCATTCTCTGGGATGGAAATCCGGATAACAACGAACCTCAGCAGCAGATGGCGGAGGTGACAAATAAAGGAAAGCTGAAGGGTACTCTGGCGGATGCGGTCCGGGATGCGGATATCTTTGTGGGCGCATCTGTTCCTGGAACGCTGACTCAGGATATGATACGGACTATGGCGGAGCAGCCGATTATTTTCGCTCTGGCGAATCCGGTGCCTGAAATTATGCCGGATGAGGCTAAAGCGGCGGGAGCGGCGGTCGTCGGTACAGGAAGAAGCGATTTTCCGAATCAGGTAAATAATGCGCTGTGCTTTCCGGGAATTTTCCGCGGTGTTCTCGATGTGAGAGCGAGGGAAATCACCGATGAGATGAAAGTGGCTGCAGCTTACGCTATCGCTTCGGTCATCTCCGATGAAGAGATGACCGCGGATTATATTCTTCCGGATCCGTTTAATCCGGAAGTGACGAAAGCGGTGGCAAAAGCTGTCGCAGAAGAGGCGGTGAAGAGCGGCAGGGCCGGGATTTAAACGTGCAAGACGGATAGTTTGCGGCGTGTGAGGATATGCGCGGGGAAACGTTTTGATGATTTATGAGAGGGCTGAAAACATATGGATAACAGCGGATTCAGGAAAGAACACGATACGATGGGCGAGGTTCTGGTTCCCGCGGATAAATACTGGGGAGCGCAGACGCAGCGCAGTTATATGAATTTCAGGATCGGGACGGAAAAAATGCCGGAGGAAATCATCCGCGCTTTCGCAATTCTGAAAAAGGCGGCGGCTTTGGCCAATGTCAGACTGGGAATGCTCGACCGTCTCCGGGCTGAGACCATCGCAGGAGTATGCGATGAGATTCTCGAAAACAGACTGGAGGAAAATTTTCCCTTATCAGTGTGGCAGACCGGCAGCGGGACTCAGTCCAATATGAATGTGAATGAGGTTATCGCCAACCGGGCGTCCGAGATTACGGGAGGAAAACCGTCTTTTCATCCGAACAATCACGTGAATTGCTCTCAGAGTTCAAACGATACCTTTCCTACCGCTATGCACATCGCCGCTCTCACCGCTGTACACGAGCGGCTTCTGCCGGCGGTGGACAGGCTCCTGAAGACATTCGACGGACTTTCGGAAAAGTACGGAGATCTTATAAAGACCGGAAGGACTCATCTGCAGGATGCTACGCCTCTGACTCTGGGGCAGGAGATCAGCGGCTGGGCGGAAATGATGAGAAAGAACAGGAAGTTTATTTCGGAGGCAGCGGACAGCCTGCGTGAACTGGCTCTCGGCGGTACCGCTGTGGGAACCGGACTCAATGCTCACGAAAAATTCGGGGAAGAGACGGCGGCTATTATCTCGGAACTGACGGGTCTCGCATTTGTGACGGCGCCCAATAAATTCCATTCTCTGACGTCAAAGGATCAGCTGGTGTTTGTTCACGGCAGCCTGAAAGCGCTGGCGGCAGATCTGATGAAGATCGCCAACGATGTAAGGTGGCTTGCCTCCGGCCCGCGCTGCGGGATAGGAGAGATTTTTATCCCCGAAAACGAGCCGGGAAGTTCTATCATGCCGGGCAAAGTGAACCCGACTCAGTGCGAGGCTCTGACGATGGTGGCCGTTCAGGTCATGGGAAATGACGCGGCCGTGGGTATCGCCGCATCTCAGGGGAATTTTCAGCTGAACGTGTTTATGCCGGTAATCATTTATAATTTCCTTCAATCTGTACGCCTGTTGTCGGATGCGGTCGTATCCTTTGAAGCGAATTGCGCCCGGGGGATTCTTCCAAACAACGAAAGAATCGCCGAGAACCTGGGAAGATCTCTCATGCTGGTGACGGCGCTCAATCCTCATATCGGCTATGAAAATGCGGCCAGGATTGCCGAGACCGCTCACCGTGAGGGCATCACTCTGAAGGAAGCGGCGGTAAAGACCGGTCTTCTGTCCGAAGCGGAATTCGACCGGTTCGTGCAGCCGGAGAAAATGGTAGGGCCGAAGAGGGAAGTGTGATCCGGACTCGCAGACGGCGGTAGACCGGAAGAAAACGATGAAAGAGATGCAACAAAACGGAAATGACAGGTGATATGAATACAGAAAAAAAACGCGGGATCTCGCTGGTGAATACCTCGGTTTTGGCATATGTCGGCGACGCGGCTTATGAGATTCATGTTCGCAGACATGTATTTCAGCAGGGGCTGCTGCGGCCGGACAGGCTGCACAAAGCGTCGGTGGCTTATGTGAGAGCGGAGGCGCAGGCGGCGGTTTTCGACGTCATCTGGGACGAGCTGTCACCGGATGAACGGGCGGTGGCGCGCAGAGGAAAAAATCATAAGATTACTTCCATGCCTCATAATGTGAATCAGCTGACATATAAAAAAGCTACGGCATTCGAAGCGCTTCTGGGCTACTTGAATCTCTCAGGAGACGCAGAAAGAGAAAAAGAGATTATACAGAGAACGTTTGAAATCATCGAAAGCAGCGATATCGCGGTGGATCGCGGAAACAGGAAATGAGTGAAAAAGAGAAAAATCAGAAAGGGCGATAAGGTTTTCTAACTATGAGCAAAGCGGATACGATATTTGTCGACATGTGCAGAGATATTCTCGATAACGGTTATTCCACAGAGGGGCAGGATGTGCGGGCAAGATGGGAAGACGGTTCCAGCGCATATACGATCAAGCGGTTCGGTATTGTCAATCGCTACGATTTGTCAAAAGAGTTCCCTGCGCTCACACTGCGCCCTACGGGCTGGAAAAACGCTATCGACGAATTGTTATGGATCTGGCAGAAGAAGACGAATGATATTACACAGCTTCAAAGTCATATCTGGGATGCCTGGGCAGGAGAAGATAATACGATCGGAAAGGCTTACGGCTATCAGCTGGGCAAGCAGTACAACTTTCGGCAGGGGAGAATGGATCAGGTGGACAACGTGATCTGGCAGCTGAAAAACACGCCGGCGAGCCGGAGGATTATGACAAATATCTACAATTTCGAAGATCTTTCCGAGATGGGCCTGGAGCCCTGCGCTTACAGCATGACGTTCAACGTGACAGACAATCGTCTCAACGCCATACTCAATCAGCGCTCGCAGGACGTCTTGGTAGCGAATAACTGGAACGTCGTTCAGTATGCCGTCCTCGTGCATATGCTGGCTCAGGTCTGCGGCTACGAAGCAGGGGAATTGGTACACGTTATCGCAGACGCGCACATTTATGACAAACATGTGCCTTTGGTAGAGGAACTGATCGGGAGGACGCAGTATCCTGCGCCGAAATTTGAGATGAATCCAGATGTGAAGGATTTTTATGAATTTACATTGGACGATTTCAAACTGGAAAATTACCAGGCAGGACCGCAGATAAAAAATATCCCTGTGGCAGAATAGTGATGCCGGGATCTTCTCTTCGCAGATAGGGACTTTTCGGATTTCTGCCGTAAAATGCAGTCTGCCGCGGCTGCCGGAAGGTGTGTAAAATGATAGATTGAATACTCAGAAAGGATACGTCTATGAAGTGGATTGTAGCCGCAGACGAGCGGGGCGGAATCGGAAAAAACGGTGGGCTTCTCGTCCGAATTCCTGCAGATATGAAATATTTCCGGGAGAAAACCCTGGGAAAGACGGTTATTATGGGCAGAGCGACACTGGAGAGCTTCCCGGGAGGAAAGCCTCTGCCAAAGCGGAGGAATATCGTTCTCTCGCGTACGCTGCCAGAGGGCGATGCGTACGAGGTATGCCGTTCGATTGAAGAATTGATGGAACTCACGGCCTCGGACAATACCGACGATCTGTTTGTCATCGGAGGCGGACAGATCTACGATCAGCTTCTGCCTTACTGTAATGAAGCGCTGGTCACGGAAATCCGCGGGGTTTTCGACGCTGATACGCGTATTACTCTGCCCCGTGATCTGCCGGACTGGGATAAGGCGGCGGAAAGCGATACCATCGAAGAAAACGGCGTATCATACGTATTTACGGTTTACAGGAGACGTCAGTAATGTCAGAAAAGAAAAAGAAACGTTCCGGCCGCGGTAATCCTGGCAGAAGCAATCCGTACGGAGACCGTCCGGGTTCGGATAAGCCGGGCGGCGGAAGAGAGCGGATGGAGATCAGACCGCCGGTGCAGAGCCGTGAAAAACGAAACCGCGGCGCTTCGCCGGAAAGATACGACCGCGGGCAGGCGGAGTCTTTTGAGAAAGAAGGCCTTCTGATCGGAAGAAATCCGGTAATCGAAGCGCTGAAGAGCGGCCGGCGAATCGATCGCATTTTGATTCTGAAAGACGCGGAAGGATCTGTCAGAAAAATCATAGGAATGGCGCGGGAAAAAGGTATCATAATAAGTTACGCGGAACGCAGCACCCTGGATCGGGTGACCGGGGGCGCGCCTCACCAGGGGGTGGCGGCGTATGCTTCTGATTTCGAATACTGCGAACCGGAAGATATCCTGAACGCAGCAGCAGAAAAGGGAGAGCCGCCGTTTATCGTCGTTCTGGACGGGATCGAGGATCCTCATAATCTGGGCGCGATCATGAGAACCGCAGATGCCGCGGGGGCTCACGGCGTGATCATTCCGAAGAGGAGAGCTGCGACGGTCACTGCCGCGGCGGAGAAATCCTCCGCCGGAGCGTCGGCTTATATACGGGTCGCCAGAGTTTCCAATATCGCGCAGACGCTTCAGTATCTGAAGAGGGAAGGCGTGTGGACGGCGGCCGTCGATATGGACGGAGCATCTTATATACAGACGGATCTCAGCGGTGCGATCGCTTTAGTGATCGGCGGTGAGGGTAGCGGAGTCAGCCGGCTGGTGAAAGAGACCTGCGATTTCTGTGTTTCTATTCCAATGAAAGGCGGAGTCAATTCTCTCAATGCGTCGAACGCAGCAGCCATCCTCATGTACGAAGTACTGCGCAGCCGAAGCGACGGAGCGCGGCTGACCGGCAGGGAAAGTGTGCAGCTGGAAAAACCGCGGGGAGAATAACAGAATGTGTAAGTGAATGTCAGGAGGCACGGGTGGCGGACAAGAATTGGGACGACAAGATGGTGAAACTGGCGCGCGAAGGGGACGACAGCGCGGCGGAGGCTCTTCTGCAGAAATACAAGACCGTCGTAAAGCGTCGCGCGTCGTCGTATTATATGGCGGGTGCGGATCGAGACGACGTGATTCAGGAAGGCATGATCGGGGTTTTCAAGGCGATTCGGGACTACGATCCGGAAAAGGGAGCGTCCTTTTCCACTTTCGCAGATCTGTGTATCAACCGTCAGATTGTCACCGCGGTAAAAGCCGCGCTGCGTTACAAACATTCGCCCTTAAACAATTCGATGTCTCTGAGCAATCCCTTCTCTGAGAACGGAGAAGAGGGCGCTACACTTGAAGATACGATTATGTCAAATGCCAGCGAAGATCCGGAAGCGATGCTCCTGCTGCGGGAGGGGCTGGATTATATCGAAAGAAACGGCGGAGAGCTGCTAAGTTCCTTTGAGCAGAAAGTGTGGGATCTCTATCTTAAAGGTGTTTCTTACACGGAAATTGCAAAACTTACAAATAAGACGCCGAAGGCCGTGGACAATGCGATTACCAGGGCGAAACGAAAATTGGAGCCGATGCTGTCCAGATAAACAGGGAAGCTGTTGCGGGGACCAATGCTGTAAAAACTCCCGGAACGCTGGAGGAAGACGTTGTCCGCAGGACAGAGCCTGCCTGAAACGGACTTTGATAGCAAGGAGCAGGACAGACTTTTGCAATAATTTCTTCCTTATTAAACGGGGAAGTTTTGCCGTTGAACCGGGCATAAAATCTGAAAATTCAATATTTTAAAAGAATTGCGGCACACTCGTTAAAAAACCCGTTAAATTCGCGGCTGCAGGAGTTTTTCATTATTGACAGCAAATGAGAAAATGATTAGAATATAGAAGACAGCGGAATGCGCTGCCTTAGCTCAGCAGGTAGAGCACTTCCTTGGTAAGGAAGAGGTCGGCAGTTCAAGTCTGCTAGGCAGCTCCAAAGTTAAAATGTAAGTCAAATTCGTTGTAAGAACAGGTGAGATCAGCACCAGAGGAGGAACAGGCAAATGGCTAAGGAAAAATTTGAGAGAAATAAACCGCATATTAACATCGGAACGATCGGTCACGTAGACCACGGTAAGACGACGCTGACAGCAGCGATCACGACGACATTAAACGCAAGACTGGGCTTCGGCGAAAAGGTAGCGTTCGATGAGATCGATAAGGCGCCGGAAGAAAAGGAAAGAGGAATCACGATTTCCACAGCGCACGTGGAGTATGAGACAGAAAACAGACACTACGCGCACGTAGACTGCCCGGGACACGCGGACTATGTAAAGAACATGATCACAGGAGCGGCACAGATGGACGGAGCGATCCTGGTAGTAGCAGCGACAGACGGACCGATGCCGCAGACGAGAGAACACATCCTGCTGTCCCGTCAGGTAGGCGTACCGTATATCATCGTATTCTTAAACAAGTGCGATATGGTGGATGACGAGGAACTGCTGGATCTGGTAGAGATGGAAGTAAGAGAACTGCTGGATGAATACGAATTCCCTGGAGATGACACACCGATCGTAAGAGGATCGGCCTTAAAGGCGCTGGAAGATCCGACGGGACCGTGGGGAGATAAGATTCTGGAATTAATGGAAGCGGTAGATTCCTACATTCCGGAACCGATCAGAGATACGGAAAAGCCGTTCCTGATGCCGGTAGAAGACGTATTCTCGATCACAGGCCGTGGTACAGTAGCGACAGGCCGAGTAGAGAGAGGAGTTCTGAAGGTATCAGACGAAGTAGAAATCGTAGGTATCGCAGACGAAATCCGCAAGGTAGTCGTAACAGGCGTAGAGATGTTCAGAAAGCTTCTGGATCAGGCGCAGACAGGAGATAACATCGGAGCGCTGTTAAGAGGCGTACAGAGAACGGACATCGAAAGAGGTCAGGTACTGGCAGCACCGGGTTCCGTACATCCGCATACGAAGTTCAAGGGAGAAGTATACGTACTGAAGAAGGAAGAAGGCGGAAGACATACGCCGTTCTTCAACGGATACAGACCGCAGTTCTACTTCAGAACGACAGACATCACAGGAACACTGCAGTTACCGGCAGGAACAGAAATGTGCATGCCTGGAGACAACGTAACGATGGAAATCGAACTGATCCACAAGATAGCGATCGAAGAAGGACTGAGATTCGCGATCAGAGAAGGCGGAAGAACAGTAGGATCGGGAGTAGTAACAGAAATTATCGAATAGTTTGCGTGAGAATGCTCGAAAGAGAAATATCGCGTAAGAGACAGAGATCACCGGAGCGGGCGGAATGCCTGTTCCGGTGATTTTTAAATGGAGATCATAAAATTCTTGACATTGACGGTAAAGAGTGGTAGTATGACTAAGCGATTCTAATACGTGCGCAAGGTTTTAGTGTGCACAAAAATCAATAGATAGTATATATGCTGATGCTGAATGACATACCTCCGCTTGTTGTGTCGTAAAGCTTTAGACGAAGTCCGGTTTTCGGTTCCTTTGTCTGGTCAGCTGAAATATACAACATTACAGTCATCCGAAGGAGGTGTGAACATGAGAGTAAAAGTAACTATGGCATGCCAGGAATGCAAGCAGAGAAATTACACTACTATGAAGAACAAGAAAAATAATGCAGAGCGTATTGAATTGAGTAAGTACTGCCCGTTCTGCAAGAAGCACACACTTCATAAAGAAACCAAATAAGCTGATTTAAGGAAGTGAACCATATGGCAAATAAAAATGAAAACGCTAAGAAAAAGTTCAGCATTAAAGAATATTTTCGCGGCATAAAAATCGAACTGAAGAAAGTTATATGGCCGACAAAAGGTGAACTCATCTCGTATACCGGTGTGGTTATCGGTGTATGTGCTGTCTGCGCGCTGGGTTTCTGGGCCGTGGATTCGGGATGTGCTCTTATCATACAGAAACTTCTCGGAATCGAACTGACCGTATAAAATTTATCGCAGGCATAAAGCCGGGAAGGGTGACGGCGGAAGCCGTTTCGGATTATAAATAAAAGAAACAATGGCAAAATTCGATAAAAATATAAAAAACGAGTTCCTGGAGACAGACGAATTCTACGACGATGACGAATTCTACGACGACGATGATTACGAAGGATACGCGGAGGCGGATGTATTAGAAGAAAAAGATCTTCCGCAGAGCGAAGAAGACGAAATAATCGAAGCCGAAGAGACGCCTGAGGAAGAGGAGACGGCATCCTTTCAGGAGATAGCCGGCGATTCATCCGATTCCGATAAGGCGAAATGGTACGTAGTTCACACTTATTCGGGACACGAAAATAAAGTAAAAGTGAATATTGAAAAGATGGTGGAAAACAGGGGAATGCAGGATCTGATTCAGTCGGTCATCGTTCCGACGGAAGATGTGGTCGAGATCAAGAACGGCCAGCGCAAGGTGAAGACTCACAAGATGTTTCCCGGTTATGTCATCATCAAAATGATCGTTACGAGTGAATCATGGTATCTCATCCGGAATACGCAGGGCGTTACCGGATTTGTAGGTCACGGTTCCGATCCGATTCCTCTCACCAGCGACGAAGTGCGGCGTATGGGAATCGAAAAGGTGCTCGTATCGATTGATGTGGCTGTAGGCGATACGGTCAAGGTCATCGACGGTCCGTTTGACAATTTCATGGGTGTGATCGAAGAGATCAACATGGAGAAACAGATCATGAAAGTTCTCATCTCTATGTTCGGCAGAGAGACTCCGGTAGAGCTGGAATTCGGACAGGTCGAGAAAATATCGTAAGCAATTTTTGATATAGATTGCGAATTTGCCGTTTCGGCACATAAGGGAGGTGACAATAATGGCAAAGAAGGTAGAAGGCTTAATCAAACTGCAGATCCCTGCAGGCGGCGCAACACCGGCTCCACCGGTAGGTCCTGCGCTCGGTCAGAAGGGCGTAAATATCATGGACTTCTGTAAGCAGTTCAACGCTAAGACAGCAGATCAGCCGGGAATGATCATTCCTGTAGTAATCACTGTTTATTCTGACAGATCATTTACTTTTATCACGAAGACTCCTCCTGCAGCAGTTCTTCTGAAGAAGGCAGCCGGTCTCGATTCCGCATCTGCAGAACCGAATAAGACGAAGGTAGCTACTTTAACAGAAGCTCAGGTGAGAGAAATCGCACAGACGAAGATGCCGGATCTCAACGCAGCGGATTTGGATGCAGCAACATCTATGATCAAAGGTACTGCGAGAAGTATGGGAATCGTAGTCGAAGGTTAACGAGTGGGAGGCGTGAAGCCGTCCGTACCACAAGGAGGAAATTATGCCAAAGAGAGGCAAAAGCTACAAAGAAGCAGTCGCTTTATTTGACAAGCAGACTTATTATGAGACAGCAGAAGCTTTCGACATCCTGGAAAAGATGCCAAAAGCGAAATTTGATGAGACTGTTGAAGTACACATCAGACTCGGTGTGGACTCCAGACATGCTGACCAGCAGGTCAGAGGCGCTATCGTGCTCCCGCATGGAACCGGTAAGACGAAAAAGGTTCTCGTATTTGCGAAGGGCGATAAAGCGAAGGAAGCTGAAGAAGCCGGCGCAGATTATGTAGGCGCTGAAGAGATGGCAAAAAAGATCCAGACAGAGAACTGGTTCGATTTCGACGTAGTCGTAGCAACACCTGATATGATGGGCGTCGTAGGTCGTCTCGGTAAGATCTTAGGTCCTAAAGGACTCATGCCAAACCCGAAATCCGGTACGGTGACGATGAATGTCGCTCAGGCATTAAGCGAAATCAAGGCCGGTAAGGTGGAGTACAGACTTGATAAGACAAATATCATCCACACTCCGATCGGCAAAGCATCATTCGGTCCGGAAAAGCTGAAGGACAACTTCAATACTCTCCTCGAAGCTATCGTCAAGGCTAAGCCGGCGGCAGCAAAGGGACAGTATCTCAGAAGCGTTACGATTTCAGCGACGATGAGCCCGGGTATTAAGATCAATCCGCTCAAAATTTCCTAATTCACAGCGGAGTGACCGGCGATCGGATCTTACAGTCCGGCGGTTCGCAGAAACAGTGCGGATCACGGCTGTTTTGCGCGGACATCATCACAAAAAATTGAATACAAAAGCCGTAGACAGCAGGTGCGAATAAGCTTAATTTCCTGCCGAGGTCTTATTTATAAATTAAGAGCCTTTTCTGTCTGCGGGAAAGGCTTTGCTTATATGCAAAACCTTGACCGAATGGAAGCGTTATACGCTTCATGCACGAAATTTCCGGGCTATGGGCGCGGGAAACAGAAATGCAAATAGACGCGTCGGACGTGTCGGAAAGGAGAATATATGTCAGTAGAAAGTTTACAGGCAAAGCAGGCTGTCATTGATGAGATCAAAGACAAGTTCGAGAGAGCAAAGTCTGCTGTAGTCGTCGACTATATGGGCATCACTGTAGAAGAAGCTGATTCCATGAGAAAACAGCTCCGTGAGGCCGGAATCGACTATACTGTTTATAAGAATACGCTGGTTAACCGTGCGATTCAGGGAACAGAATTCGAATCCCTTGCACAGGTGTTAAGCGGTCCGAGCGCGTTTGCGTTCGGTTATGAGGATGCTACGGCACCTGCGAGAGAGCTTAACAGCGTTATCAAAAAGTTAAATAAAATGACCTTCAAAGCAGGTATCGTGGAAGGTGAATTTTACGATCAGGAGGGTATCCTCGCAATCGCGAAGTTACCGTCCAGAGACGAATTGATCGCGAAGTTTATGGGCAGCATCAAGTCCCCTGTATCCAAGTTTGCATACTTATTACAGGCGATCGCAGATCAGAAAGCCGAAGGCGGCGAGTCGGCACCGGCAGCAGAAGAACCTGCAGCAGCTCCTGCGGAAGAAACGCCTGCAGCGGAAGAAGCTCCTGCGGAAACGCCTGCAGAGTAGTTTCATACGGAAGCATTTTTTAAATCGGTTCGTCATCCTTTCATATAGAGAGATGATATAAAAGACGGACAATAAAGGAGGAAATCGTAATGAATAAGGATCAGATCATTGAAGCTATAAAAGCTATGTCAGTATTAGAGCTTAACGAATTGGTTAAGGCTTGTGAAGAAGAATTCGGCGTATCCGCTGCTGCACCTGTAGCAGTTGCAGGAGCTGCAGGAGCTGCGGAAGGCGGCGTTGCGGAACAGACTGAATTCACAGTAGTTCTCAAGGAAGCAGGCGGCGAAAAGATCAAGGTTATCAAGGCTGTAAGAGAAATCACAGGCCTGGGTCTGAAGGAAGCGAAGGAAGTCGTAGACGGAGCTCCTTCCAACCTCAAGGAAAATGTTGAGAAGGCTGAAGCTGACGATATCAAGGCTAAGCTGGAAGCTGTCGGCGCTGTTGTCGAAGTTAAATAGTTTAACCGGTAATCTGAATTTTCAAAAGGCACTGCACAGGCAGTGCCTTTTTTCTTTTTATTCCGCTTTGAGCCGCATCTTTGGCGGAGTTCTTTCTTCGTTTCTTTTTCGCGGCGCCGTAGCCGATGGTATGTGTTTTTGTGTAAAAGGAATGAAGTATACAAAATATAGTTTTTTTGGAAAGTAAGATTGACTAACTATTAAAAATATGGTATCATACAATACTGCTACGCCACTACACTTATGTATTTGTTTGCATGCAAGGAGTGATGAATATGCCACAGCCTGTCAAAATAGGCAAAAAGACGAGAATGAGCTATGCCAAGATCAAAGAAGTAGCTCAGATGCCACATCTTCTGGAAATCCAGAATAATTCCTATAAGTGGTTTATCGAAGAAGGACTGAAAGAAGTATTTGAAGATATCTCTCCGATCAATGATTACGCGGGTAATCTGGTATTGGAATTTATCGATTATTCGCTCAGCGATTCTCCAAAGTATGGCCAGGAGGAGTGTAAGGAACGCGATGTGACTTATGCTGCGCCTCTTCGCGTAAAGGCACGTCTTGTGAATAAAGAGACGGGAGAAGTGAAAGAACAGGAAGTGTTCATGGGAGATTTTCCTCTCATGACCGAAAAGGGCACGTTTATTTATAACGGTGCGGAGAGAGTTGTCGTCACACAGCTGGTCAGATCTCCGGGACCGTATTATGCGGTCGCGATCGATAAATCGAACAATAGTCTCTACTCCACAACCATCATTCCGAACAGAGGTGCGTGGCTCGAATATGAAACGGACTCCAACGAGATTATTTCAGTAAGAGTGGACCGTACCCGTAAACAGCCGGTTACGACGCTTCTTCGAGCATTCGGTTTCGGTACGGATGAAGAAATCATCGAACTTTTCGGAGAAGACGATCGTCTTCTGAAAACTCTCGAAAGAGATACTACAAATAATTATGAAGAAGGTCTGAAAGAAATCTATAAGAAGCTGCGTCCAGGTGAGCCTCCTACGGTGGAGAGCGCCAAGTCGCTGCTGGATTCGTTATTTTTTGACCCGAAAAGATATGACCTTGCAAAGGTAGGCAGATATAAATATAACAAGAAGCTGGGACTTTCCAACAGGATCACCGGATGCAGAGCGGTTGAGGATATCGTAGATCCGAACACAGGGGAACTTCTGGTGGAAGCTGATCAGATCATTTCCAGAGATACTGCGGTCCAGATCGAAAATGCCGGCATCGTTTTCGTATGGGTATACGATATGCACGACACTGGGAAAAAAGTCAAGGTTATCGGAAATAATTTCGTAGACATCGGCGCATATGTGGAATATGACTTGTCCGACACAAAAGTGGCGAACAAGGTGTTTTACCCTGCCCTGATGAAACTCCTCAGAGAAAACGAAGGAGTCAGCGAATCGGAACTCAAGAGAATTCTCCATGAAAAACGTCATGAGCTTTCTCCAAAACATATATTAATTGAAGATATTATCGCTTCGGTGAGCTATATCCTCAATCTCAATCACAATATCGGCACTGTGGATGATATCGACCACCTGGGCAACCGCCGCCTGAGAACCGTAGGAGAACTCCTGCAGAATCAGTTCCGTATCGGCCTTGCCAGGATGGAAAGAGTCGTCAAGGAGAGAATGACGATTCAGGATGTGGAAGCGGCAACTCCGCAGGCTCTGATGAATATCCGGCCAGTCACGGCGGCTATCAAAGAATTTTTCGGCAGCTCGCAGCTCTCTCAGTTCATGGACCAGAACAATCCGCTGAGCGAACTGACTCACAAGAGAAGATTGTCGGCTCTCGGTCCGGGCGGTCTTTCCAGAGAGAGAGCGGGTTTTGAGGTGCGGGATGTACATCATTCCCATTATGGAAGAATGTGTCCGATCGAGACTCCGGAAGGTCCGAATATCGGTCTGATCGGTTCTCTCACCACATACGGCCGTGTGAACGAGTACGGTTTTATCGAAACGCCGTATCGTCTTGTCGATAAGGAGACAGGCATCGTCACAGATACGATCCATTATCTGACGGCAGATGAAGAAGAACCTATGATTATCGCTCAGGCGAATGAGCCTTTGGATGAGGATCACAGATTTGTCAATGCGAAAGTAGCGTCGAGAGGTGTCGGCGGCGAGATCGACCTGGTTCCGAGAGAAAAGATCGACTATATGGACGTTTCTCCGAAGCAGGTAGTTTCTCTGGCGACAGCGCTCATTCCGTTCCTCGAGCACGATGATGCGAACCGTGCGCTGATGGGAGCAAACATGCAGAGACAGGCGGTTCCGCTTCTCATCGCGGACGCTCCGATCGTCGGTACCGGGATGGAAGCGATCGCCGCACACGATTCCCGTGTCGTCGTCATCGCTGAAAATGCAGGAACCGTAGAATACGTAGATGCAAAAAAGATTATCATCCGCCGTGACAGCGACGGTGGCAAGGATGTATATAACCTGCTGAAGTTCAAAAGATCCAACCAGGGCACCTGTCTCAATCAGACGCCGATCGTAAGCAAAAATGAACGCATTGAAGAAGGTGAGATTATCGCAGACGGTCCGTCCACGGACAATGGTGATCTGGCCCTCGGCAGAAATATGCTGGTAGGCTTCATGACATGGGAAGGCTATAATTACGAAGACGCGATCATTTTAAACGAAAGACTTCTCATGGACGACGCCCTGACGTCGATTCATATCGAAGAGTACGAATCCGAGTCCAGAGATACGAAGCTGGGACCGGAAGAGATCACGAGAGATATTCCGAACGTAGGCGAGGACGCGCTGAGAGATCTGGATGAAGAAGGTATCATCCGTATCGGTGCGGAGGTAAACGCTTCCGATATTCTGGTGGGTAAGGTCACTCCTAAGGGGGAGACTGAACTGACCGCGGAGGAACGCCTTCTCCGGGCGATTTTCGGTGAAAAAGCCAGAGAAGTGAGAGACACTTCTCTCCGGCTGCCTCACGGCGAAACGGGAATCGTTGTGGACGTGAAGATTTTCTCGAGAGAAAACGGCGACGAACTGCCGCCGGGTGTAAATAAATTAGTAAGATGCTATGTCGCTACGAAGAGAAAGATCAATGTGGGCGACAAGATGGCGGGACGTCACGGAAATAAGGGCGTTATCTCCCGTATCCTTCCGCAGGAGGATATGCCTTTTACAGAAGACGGCACAACCCTCGAGGTCATGCTGAATCCGCTGGGCGTACCTTCGCGAATGAATGTCGGACAGGTGCTGGAGACGCACATCGGTCTGGCGGCGAGACGAAAGGGATGGTTCATCGCTACGCCGGTATTCGACGGTGCGATGGAAGAGGACATCCAGGATCTCTTCAAAGAAGCGGATATTCCTCCGACAGGAAAACTCTGGATGCGAGACGGCAGGACCGGCGAATATTTCGATAATCCGGTAACCGTAGGTATCATGTATATGCTGAAGCTTCACCACCTCGTAGATGATAAGATTCACGCGAGAAGTACTGGTCCGTATTCCATGGTTACACAGCAGCCTTTGGGCGGAAAAGCTCAGTTCGGCGGCCAGCGTTTCGGAGAGATGGAAGTATGGGCTTTGGAGGCTTACGGTGCAGCGTACACGCTGCAGGAAATCCTGACGGTAAAGTCAGACGATGTCGTAGGTCGTGTGAAGACGTACGAAGCTATCGTTAAAGGTGAGAATATACCGGAACCGGGTATTCCTGAATCTTTCAAGGTGCTCATCAAGGAAATGCAGAGTCTGGCCCTCGATGTAAAGATGTTCAACGACAGAGGAGAGGAAGTGGAACTGAAAGATTCCTACGATACAGAACTGCTTCCTGAATTGGAAAAGATCATCGCCAGCGACGTCGACAAAACGACAGCCGCTGAAGAATATTTCGAAGAAGGCTCGGGCTTTTCGGAAAAGAATCCGGAAGAGGATGAAAACGAAGAGGTTTTCACGGAAGCGGAGGAAGAAGAACCGGATACTTTCGAGGAAGACTTCGAAGAATTTTCAGGCGAAGAGTAAAGATTCTCCGGAACATCGGCCAAAACTCCGCAGGATACTTTCCGCGGAGTCCGGTGACCGCATCGGGGAATAAAAAACGTAACCACTATTTTGATGAGAACAGAAAAGGGGGGACACTCCTTGCACGAACTGAATAATTTTGAAGCATTACAGATAAGTCTCGCATCTACCGAAAAGATCAGGAGCTGGTCGAGAGGCGAGGTTACGAAACCGGAAACGATCAATTACAGAACCTTAAAGCCTGAAAAAGACGGCCTTTATTGTGAAAGGATTTTCGGACCGCAGAAAGACTGGGAATGTCACTGCGGAAAATATAAAAGAATCAGATACAAGGGTATCGTCTGCGACCGGTGCGGCGTAGAAATCACAAAATCTAAAGTCAGACGTGAGCGTATGGGGCACATCGAACTCGCGGCGCCTGTATCTCACATTTGGTATTTTAAGGGGATCCCGAGCAGAATGGGCCTCATTCTCGACATTTCTCCGAGGAATCTGGAAAGGGTGCTGTATTTCGCGGCATATATCGTCACAGATCCGGGAAAAGGCACCAATCTGGCGTACAAAGAAATTCTGACGGAAACTCAGTACAGAGAAGCGCGGGACATGTACGGCGATTCCTTTAAAGCAGGCATGGGCGCGGAAGCGGTTCGCGAACTCCTGACGCAGATCGATCTGGATGATCTCTCCACGGATCTGAGAGAGAAGCTGAAGGACGCCAGCGGTCAGAAAAAGATCAGAATCGTCAGACGTCTCGAAGTCATCGAGGCTCTGAGAATTTCCGGAAACAAGCCGGAGTGGATGATCCTGGAAGTCATTCCGGTCATTCCGCCGGATCTGAGACCTATGGTACAGTTAGACGGCGGCAGATTTGCCACTTCCGATTTAAACGATCTGTACAGAAGAGTCATCAACAGAAACAACAGATTAAAGCGATTGCTGGATCTGGGTGCGCCTGACATCATCGTCAGAAATGAAAAGCGCATGCTTCAGGAAGCGGTAGACGCTCTGATCGACAACGGCAGAAGAGGACGTCCTGTAACGGGGCCGGGCGGAAGACCGCTGAAGTCTCTTTCCGATATGCTCAAGGGCAAGCAGGGACGTTTCCGTCAGAATCTGCTGGGCAAGAGAGTGGACTATTCCGGCCGTTCAGTAATCGTCGTAGGTCCGGAACTCAAATTCTATCAGTGCGGCCTGCCTAAGAAAATGGCTTTGGAGCTCTTTAAGCCGTTTATCATGAAGAAACTGGTGGAAAATGATATCGCTCATAACATCAAGAGCGCTAAGCGCATGGTGGAAAAGGTAAAGCCGGAAGTATGGGATGTGCTCGATGAAGTCATTAAAGAACATCCTGTACTGCTCAACCGTGCTCCGACCCTTCACCGTCTGGGTATTCAGGCATTTGAGCCGGTGCTGGTGGAAGGCAAGGCGATCAAACTGCATCCGCTGGTATGTACGGCGTACAATGCGGACTTTGACGGGGATCAGATGGCAGTGCATCTCCCTCTCTCAGTGGAAGCTCAGGCGGAAGCCAGATATCTGATGCTCTCCGTAAACAATATCCTCGCGCCGAAGGACGGTTCTCCGATTACAACGCCGACACAGGATATGATCCTGGGAAGTTATTATCTGACGCACCCGGGTTCTGAAAACAGAGATACCTATGCGGAGCGGGGCGATGGTAAAATTTTCGCCGATTTCGACGAACTGATCATGGCTTACAGCACACATGTGGTGGGTATTCATGCCCGCGTAAAGGTCCGGATCAAAGGATCGGAAGACGATCCGGGCAGACTGGTGGAATCCACGGTTGGCAGATTTATTTTCAACCAGAACATTCCTCAGGATCTGGGATTTGTGGACAGAACTCAGGATCCGTACAGCCTGGAAGTCGATTTCCTGTGCGATAAGAAAAAGCTGGGGCAGATCATCGACAAGTGTTACAAAGCTCACGGCAACACCGGAACGGCGGAGATGCTGGATCACATCAAGTCTATGGGTTACCATTATTCCACTATCGCTGCGGTGACGATCAGCGTATCCGATATGGAGATTCCGGATTCTAAGCCGGAGATTATCGCTAAGGCGAATGAAGTCGTCGATAAATATCAGACAGCTTACAGACGCGGTCTGATGTCAGATGAAGAAAGATACGAAAAAGTTATCCAGACGTGGAATACTACCACAGAGAAGATCGCAGACGAACTGATGGATTCCCTCGGTTCCCTGAACAACCTGTTCATCATGGCTCACTCGGGAGCCCGGGGAAGCAAGAACCAGATCAAGCAGGTCGGCGGTATGCGAGGTCTCATGGCTAACGCTTCCGGTAAGACGATCGAGATTCCGATCACGGCGAATTTCCGCGAAGGTCTTTCTATTCTGGACTACTTCATCTCCTCCAACGGCGCCCGGAAGGGGCTGTCAGATACGGCTCTGAGAACAGCCGATTCCGGATACCTGACGAGACGTCTCGTAGATGTCAGCCACAATGTGATCGTAAGGGAGATCGACTGCGGCACAGATGAGGGGATTGAAGTGCGGGCATTCGCCGACGGCAAAGAGGTTATCGAATCTCTGAAGCTGAGAATCGCGGGAAGAACAGCCAGCGAAGACATTTATCATCCGAAGACAGGAAAGCTTCTGGTGGCGAAAAACGAAGAGATTACGGATGCACAGGCAGAAACGGTGGAAAAATCGGGAATCGAATCAGTCAAGATTCGTTCGGTACTCACCTGCAAGAGTACCATCGGCGTCTGCGCTAAATGTTATGGAAGATGTCTGGCTACCGGGGAGACTGTCAATATCGGCGAGGCGGTCGGTATCATGGCGGCACAGTCCATCGGAGAACCGGGCACACAGCTCACCATGCGTACGTTCCATACGGGCGGTGTAGCCGGCGGGGATATTACCCAGGGTCTTCCGAGAGTAGAAGAACTTTTCGAGGCGAGAAAGCCGAAGGGTCTCGCAGAAATCTGCGAAGCTGACGGTACGGTGGTGTCCATCGAATCGAGAAAAGACAATAAAACAGAAGTCAAAATTATGGGCGACGAGGAGATGGTCTATGTCATCCCTTACGGCGCGCGTCTGAAGGTAAAAGAAGGAGACTTTATCCAGGCTGGAAACGGTATCACTCAGGGTCCTCTCAATCCTCATGATATTCTGAGAATTAACGGTGTGGAAGGCGTATACCAGTATCTCATCAAAGAAGTTCAGCGTGTATATAAGATGCAGGGCGTAGATATCAACGATAAGCATATCGAAGTAATCGTAAGCCAGATGCTGGGCAAGGTGAAAATCGATGAGCCGGGAGATACGAAGCTTCTTCCCGGAGCCCTGTATACGCAGCGCGAATTCGATGAGACGAACGCAGCTATGGAAGAAGAAGGTCTTCAGCCTGCGACCGGAAAAGTCTCGCTTCTCGGTATCACAAAGGCATCCCTGGCGACGGATTCCTTCCTGTCGGCGGCATCTTTCCAGGAGACGACAAGGGTTCTCACCGATGCTGCGATCAAGGGGAAGGTCGATCATCTGAGAGGTCTGAAAGAAAATGTCATCATCGGCAAGCTGATTCCTGCGGGTACCGGCATGAAGATCTACAAAGATATCGATCTGGATTACGGCGAAAACCTCGGAGTGATGGAAGAATACAAGCGCAGAAAGCGCGAAGAAGCGGAAGCCGCGCAGATGGGAGAAGAGTCCATATCGATGATTCAGGAGGCGTCGGAGGAAAGCGTCATTGACGACGAGCCTGCTGCTGAGACGGCGGAAAACGAAGAAAATATGCTTTTCTTCGAGGAAACAGAAGAAATTTCCGAAATTCAGGAATAAAAATTTAACAAAAAGCCGATGAAATATATGATTGACATTGTCAGTATGAGAATGATATACTGAAGTTCGGTCTGCGGCAAACGATCGGTGGCTGTGTGCGCAGCCACCGTTTTAGTTGTATTTTGATTCATACAGGTAAAGTAAGACCGGAAAGATTATGAGGTGAACCATGTCTGAAGAGCGGATTACGGGCGATATCGTCGTCGGTGTAAAGCAGACATTCCGAATGATCGAGCAGAGGAAAGTCTCTGTGGTCTATATCGCAGAAGATGCTGATTCCTTCGTGACGAAGGGCGTAGAACAGGCGGCTCTGAAAAACGGGACGGAAGTCATACGCGTAGCGTCGAAGCGTCAGCTGGGAATGCGCTGCGGCATCGAAATCGGCGCCGCTGTTGCAGGCGTGCTGATCCGCTGAGTACGGCGGAGGGCATGTTTCCAGCACCGGCGGAGATCCGCTGTCCTTATGATTTAAGCCAAAATGGTTTAGATATATTATCATTATCATTATGCGTTTGCGTCGAATCCGGCACAATCTGCAGGAAAGGAGAAAAGAATGCCTACTATTAATCAGTTAGTAAGAGAAGGTCGTAAAAAGACGGTAAGAAAATCTACGGCACCGGCACTCTTAAGAGGTATGAATTCCCTTAAGAGAGTTCCTACAGACACGAAGTCTCCACAGAAGAGAGGCGTGTGCACATCTGTTAAGACAGTAACACCTAAGAAGCCGAACTCTGCTCTTAGAAAGGTTGCCAGAGTCCGTCTGACAAACGGCATGGAAGTTACTGCGTATATTCCTGGTATCGGCCACAACCTCCAGGAACACAGCGTGGTACTCATCAGAGGCGGAAGAGTTAAGGACCTCCCGGGTGTAAGATATCACATCGTCAGAGGTACCCTCGATACTGCAGGCGTATCGGGCAGAATGCAGGCTCGTTCCAAGTATGGTGCAAAAGCGCCTAAGAAATAAGCCCGCATCAAAGAAGTAAGTTATTTTTGCGCCCTCACCGCGTAAATGCTGATCTCGTTTCGTACAGACTGCGGAGGATTTCATGCGATGCATGATGAGGAATGATATATATCTAATCAGAATTATATCTGCGCACCACGGCAGCTTCAGGCTGTCGAGTACCTGTGCTCTGGCATGTGGCCAAAGCAGGTAGTCCGCTGAGGCGGATTATAACAGACAAGGAGGGAAGAGAAGTGCCTAGAAAAGGAAGCGTTCCTAAGAGAGAAGTACTTCCTGATCCAGTTTACGGAAGTGTTGTAGTGACCAAATTGGTAAACAACATCATGCTGGACGGTAAAAAGGGAGTAGCACAGAGCATCGTATATGATGCTTTCGATATGATTAAAGAAGCAACCGGCGAAGAACCTCTTGAAGTCTTCGAAAAGGCGATGAACAACATTATGCCTGTAGTAGAAGTCAAGGCGAGACGTGTCGGCGGTGCAAACTATCAGGTTCCTATCGAAGTAAGACCTGACAGAAGACAGACGCTCGGTCTCAGATGGCTTACAAAGTATACGAGACTCAGAGGCGAAAAGTATATGTATGAGAGACTTGCGAAGGAACTTATGGATGCGGCAAACAACACCGGCGCATCTGTAAAGAAGAAGGAAGATACTCACAAGATGGCAGAAGCCAACAAGGCGTTTGCACATTACAGATGGTAATCTGATCTTCGGATTACTCCACAATTTTAAAATATAATCTTGAGACTTCTGAAGAAGTCCGGAAAGGAGGAGCGAATATGGCTAGACAATTTCCGTTAGAAAAGACCAGAAATATTGGTATCATGGCTCATATCGATGCCGGCAAGACCACTACGACAGAACGTATCCTGTTCTATACCGGCAGAACACATAAAATCGGTGAAACTCATGACGGCGCTGCTCAGATGGACTGGATGGCGCAGGAGCAGGAACGAGGCATCACAATCACTTCCGCTGCGACGACAGCTCAGTGGAAGGGCAATAGAATCAACATCATCGATACACCGGGACACGTTGACTTTACTGTAGAAGTAGAGAGATCTCTCCGTGTACTGGACGGTGCAGTTACTGTTCTCTGTGCAAAGGGAGGTGTGGAACCTCAGTCCGAAACCGTTTGGAGACAGGCAGAGAGATACGGCGTTCCGAGGATGATCTTCGTAAACAAGATGGATATCATGGGCGCTGACTTCTTCCACGTTGTAGATATGGTAAAGGACAGACTCAAGGCAAATGCCGTTCCTGTTCAGCTCCCTATCGGCAAGGAAGAGACTTTCACAGGCATCATCGACCTCATCAAGATGAAGGCTGAGATCTATAAGGATGATCTGGGCAAAGAGATCGAAGAAACAGAGATTCCTGAAGACATGAAAGAACTTGCAGATGAATGGAGACACGCTCTCCTGGAATCTGTAGCAGAAACAGATGAAGAACTCATGATGCAGTATCTCGAAGAGGATACGTTATCTGAGAAGGATATTAAGAAAGCGATCAGAAAGTCGACGATCGCCGGTGAGATGATCCCGATGCTCTGCGGATCTGCATATAAGAACAAGGGAGTACAGCTTATGCTGGACGCCGTTATCGATTATATGCCTTCTCCGCTGGACATCCCTGCGATCAAGGGCGTTCGTCCGGGAACAGAAGAAGAAGCGGAAAGTCCTACAGATGACAACGCTCCGTTTGCGGCACTGGCATTTAAGATCATGGCCGATCCGTTCGTCGGTAAGCTGGCATTCTTCAGAGTGTACTCCGGTACTCTCGAATCCGGTTCCTACGTATATAATTCCGTAAAAGGAAAGAAAGAAAGAATCGGCCGTATTCTGCAGATGCACGCCAATAAGAGAGAGGAAATCGAGAAGGTATACGCAGGCGATATCGCTGCTGCCGTAGGTCTGAAGGATACTACGACGGGAGATACGCTCTGTGACGAGAAGCATCAGATTATTCTCGAATCCATGGATTTCCCTGATCCTGTTATCGAGATCGCTATCGAGCCTAAGACCAAGGCCGGTCAGGAAAAGATGGGCGTTGCACTGGCGAAGTTAGCGGAAGAAGACCCTACCTTCAAGACTTATACAAATCACGATACCGGTCAGACCATCATCGCAGGTATGGGAGAGCTCCATCTCGACATCATCGTTGACCGTCTGCTCAGAGAGTTTAAGGTCGAAGCAAATGTGGGCAAGCCTCAGGTTTCCTACAAGGAAACTCTCACGGAACCGGCGGATGTGGATTACAAATACGCAAAGCAGTCCGGCGGACGCGGTCAGTACGGTCACGTCAAGATCAGAGTATATCCGAGAGAAGCCGGCTCCGGTTATGAATTCAAGAATTCCGTTGTCGGCGGGGCGATTCCTAAGGAATATATCTCCAAGATCGACGAAGGTATTCAGGAAGCGATGCAGACAGGTATTCTGGCGGGATATCAGGTTGTCGATGTGGGCGTAGAACTCTACGACGGTTCTTACCATGAAGTCGACTCCTCCGAAATGGCATTCAAGATCGCCGCATCCATGGCGTTTAAGGAAGCTTCCAGAAAGGCGAAGCCTGTACTCCTCGAACCGATCTTCAAGGTAGAAGTAACCGTTCCGGAAGACTATATGGGCGATATTATCGGCGATATTTCTTCCAGAAGAGGCCGTATCGAAGGTTCTGACATGAGAAACGGTACCGTTGCTGTCAGAGGATTTGTTCCGCTTTCCGAAATGTTCGGTTATGCGACAGACCTGAGATCCAAGACACAGGGCCGCGGTGTCTATGTCATGCAGATGGATCACTTCGAACAGCTTCCTGCGAACCTGCTGGAAAAGGTTACGAAATAAATCAGAAAATACTGAAAGTTCAGATAATTATTCGGCGCTTTCCGTCGAAAAGTATGTGTCATGCGGACAGCCGCAGATCGGAATCAGGCGGAAAGTGCATAACCCGTATTAGGAGGTAATTATAATGGCTAAGGAAAAATTTGAGAGAAATAAACCGCATATTAACATCGGAACGATCGGTCACGTAGACCACGGTAAGACGACGCTGACAGCAGCGATCACGACGACATTAAACGCAAGACTGGGCTTCGGCGAAAAGGTAGCGTTCGATGAGATCGATAAGGCGCCGGAAGAAAAGGAAAGAGGAATCACGATTTCCACAGCGCACGTGGAGTATGAGACAGAAAACAGACACTACGCGCACGTAGACTGCCCGGGACACGCGGACTATGTAAAGAACATGATCACAGGAGCGGCACAGATGGACGGAGCGATCCTGGTAGTAGCAGCGACAGACGGACCGATGCCGCAGACGAGAGAACACATCCTGCTGTCCCGTCAGGTAGGCGTACCGTATATCATCGTATTCTTAAACAAGTGCGATATGGTGGATGACGAGGAACTGCTGGATCTGGTAGAGATGGAAGTAAGAGAACTGCTGGATGAATACGAATTCCCTGGAGATGACACACCGATCGTAAGAGGATCGGCCTTAAAGGCGCTGGAAGATCCGACGGGACCGTGGGGAGATAAGATTCTGGAATTAATGGAAGCGGTAGATTCCTACATTCCGGAACCGATCAGAGATACGGAAAAGCCGTTCCTGATGCCGGTAGAAGACGTATTCTCGATCACAGGCCGTGGTACAGTAGCGACAGGCCGAGTAGAGAGAGGAGTTCTGAAGGTATCAGACGAAGTAGAAATCGTAGGTATCGCAGACGAAATCCGCAAGGTAGTCGTAACAGGCGTAGAGATGTTCAGAAAGCTTCTGGATCAGGCGCAGACAGGAGATAACATCGGAGCGCTGTTAAGAGGCGTACAGAGAACGGACATCGAAAGAGGTCAGGTACTGGCAGCACCGGGTTCCGTACATCCGCATACGAAGTTCAAGGGAGAAGTATACGTACTGAAGAAGGAAGAAGGCGGAAGACATACGCCGTTCTTCAACGGATACAGACCGCAGTTCTACTTCAGAACGACAGACATCACAGGAACACTGCAGTTACCGGCAGGAACAGAAATGTGCATGCCTGGAGACAACGTAACGATGGAAATCGAACTGATCCACAAGATAGCGATCGAAGAAGGACTGAGATTCGCGATCAGAGAAGGCGGAAGAACAGTAGGATCGGGAGTAGTAACAGAAATTATCGAATAGTTTGCGTGAGAATGCTCGAAAGAGAAATATCGCGTAAGAGACAGAGATCACCGGAGCGGGCGGAATGCCTGTTCCGGTGATTTTTTATGAGAAGCGCGATAGAGCTAATTCTTCTGTTGAAAAAAGGTTGAAAAAAGCCGGAGCTGCGGACGGATGTCTGCTGCTCCGGCTTTTTTCTTTACGCTGGAGGATCGGAAACCTTCTCCGAGGTTCCCCCGTATATTCGGGAACTTCTTCGGATTTGTGGGAACTTTCAAATATAGAAGATCATGAATTTATGATGGAAATCGCGGGATAAAGCAGGATAGATATGTCTTTGTTAACCATAAAATATAGTAGAATAAATTATGATGAGCGTCTGTAAAAGATATTGACGTGTCTGATTAAATGGCGTAAAATAAAAATAAGTTTTGTGTATCAAAATATTTGAAAAGCAATATGATTAAACGGGCCGGCAAAAGAACATGATATTGTAAAGCCGGTGAAATAGAACGAGAAGAAGCGGAGGAAAATGGGTATGGATAGAATGCTACAGTCTGTAACGATAGGAGAAAGGATTCTGGAAGTGCCGGTGATTCAGGGCGGCATGGGAATCGGAGTCAGCCGCAGCAGGCTGGCAGGGGCAGTAGCGCGGGAAGGCGGTATGGGAGTTATATCCGCGGCGCAGGTGGGATATGATCAACCGGATTTTCGGAGGGATCCGGAGGGCGCAAACCTGAGAGCCCTGAAACAGCAGATTCATCGTGCGAGGGAGCTGTCGGAAGGCCGGGGGCTGATCGGGGTCAATCTGATGGCGGTGACGCAGCTTTATGAAGACTATGTCAGAGCCTGTATTGAGGCCGGGGCTGACGCGATTATTTCCGGCGCAGGTCTTCCCGTTTCTCTTCCAAAGGACGCAGAGGGCAGTGATATCCTGTTGGCACCGATCGTCTCCAGCGCGAAATCGGCCCGTGTCATTCTGAAATCCTGGGACAGGAAATGTCATCGGACCGCTGATTTTTTAGTGATCGAAGGCCCGCTTGCCGGAGGACATCTGGGCTTTTCCAGACAGGAGATCGAAGCGTTCGATTCTAAGAGCTATGAGTCGGAGATTCAGGAAATTCTCCGTGTGAAGGAGACCTTTGAAGAAAAATATGATAAGAAAATTCCGGTCTTTTCCGCGGGAGGGATTTTTACTGCAGAAGATGTGAGGCGTCAGATCGCTCTGGGCTGCGACGGAGTACAGGTGGCGTCCCGCTTCGTAGCTACGGAAGAGTGTGACGCCAGTCCGGAGTATAAGAGGGCGTATATCGAGGCGGGAACAGAAGATATAGAGATCATAAAGAGTCCGGTAGGAATGCCGGGACGGGCGCTGCGCAATTCCTTTATCGAGAGAGTTCGGGATGGAAGAGAAAAGATTACGGGCTGTTTCAACTGTCTGAAGGCCTGTAATCCGGCAACAGCGGATTACTGTATCACTCAGGCGCTGATCGACGCGGTGAACGGCGACAGAGAAAATGGTCTGTTTTTCTGCGGTGCCCGCATCGGTGAGATCAGCGAGATGACCACGGTGAAAGATTTAATCGATGAATTATCGGGAAGAGGCGCGGTCAGTCTCTGATTAAAATGAGAGCGAACTGTCCGAAAGGGGATAAAAAGACATCTTTAGACGGAGCGAACGTTGACATGGCAACGATAGAATGCTATTCTTTGATTTAACGATAATTTGTTTCAAATCAGGAAATCCCGCGGACTGCGGATTTTCAATCGTATTTTTCGCGGGGAATACGCTTTTTCAGAGGGCGTTCGTTGGCCGGGCCAAAAGATCTGATGGAAGTGATTATCGGGCAATTATTTCATGAGAAGGAAAGGAAAGATTTATGAAAAAATCTGTGCGTGTAACCGAGCGCATTTTAGCGGTTATCATGACTGCAGCGCTCGTGTTGTCTGTATGTGCGGTTCCGACGTTCGCAGCGGAGGCGTCCGGTGCATCCGCATCTGCGGCAAGCTTTGTAAACACTTCCGGGGATGGCGGCGACCATGTCATATCTCTGTCAGCCTCCCGCACATTTAAGGCATATGTACCTGTGAATATGACGGAGGCCGAAGCCAAAGAGACTGCGAAGACAGCAGTATGGTCGATCCTTCGGGATAAGAGCAGGCCTTATGCCGATGTATCGCAGTATCCGAATCAGTATCAGGGCGGCACGCTTGACAGCTGGATCTGTACGGACAATGAGACGAAGTTGTTTACAGATATCGTCAGCGGAGCAGAGACGAAAGACGGACAGGTATACCTGACGCTGACATTCGGAAACAACTGTTATTTCTACGATAAAAACGGAAATGTGGATCTGAGCGTTCCTCATTCCAACGGAGGCGCGTATCTGGACGTCAGCGGATATTTTAATCTGACGGTAAAGACGGCGGACAAGACGCTGGGATCCGTCGCGCTGAAAATTACTCCATACGATAATTTCCATACGATGTCCGAGATCTATGACGAAATCGATGAGATTGTGGATTTTGCAGCGGATAAGACAGATCTCTATGTGGAAAAATTCTCCATGGGAAAAAGCCAGGGAGACAACGGACTGGCCTCTTTAGATATGCCATATCTGATCGTCGCAAAGGATAAGAGTGCGGTGGAACGCTGGAAGTCTATCAAGGAAGAAGCTGAGACGAATCCGTCGGATCTCCTGAAAAAAATTGAAAATGGAGAGCTGAAAGATTATCAGGTTCCTGTGATGTATTCCAATATTCATTCCAACGAGGTTTCTGCTTCTGACGGTATTCTGGAATTTACCTGGATGCTGCTGAATGCTGCGGCAAGCGACAGCGGTGATATCGATTACGATAAGCTCACCGGATTTACCGCAGAGGGCGAGAAAAAGCTGAAAGAGCAGATGGGTCCGAAAGGCGCGGAGGGTTCTGTAGCTGTTCCCGATCTCGTAAAGGATACGGCGACTTATCTCGGCTACATTCATGCCGGTGAGGACAGCCCGGAGTCCGGAAAAGTGGATCTCGAAAAATATTATAACGTGGAAGAAGAGACTGTAAATATCGGCGATCTTCTGGATGATGTTTTCTATATCATCGTGCCGGAAGAAAATGTAGAAGGCCGTACATATCTGACGCGCACCTCTTCCGGCGGTTTTGACCTCAACAGAGATAATTCCTTCCAGACGCAGGCGGAAACGCAGAATATGACTCGCCTGATCTCCGAGTGGAATCCGGTCAGTTTTGCAGAATTCCACGGAAGGGTGGAAGCCTTCCAATGCGAACCGTGCGATCCGCCGCATGAACCGAATTTTGAATATGACCTGCTCGCGGAGCACCTGATGACCGGCGGTGAAGCTCTCGGTATCGCGGCGGTCGCAAACAACGGCGGACACAACAGCTATGTGATTCCGCAGAGAGATTATCTCGAGTATACGGGAACGGGCCGGCAGACGGTATGGGCAGATCCGTGGGACGATATGTCCACGAGCTATACACCGCAGTATGCGATGCTTCACGGTACGGTTTCCTATACGGTAGAGGTTCCTGCCTATGACGATTATATGGTGGAAGCTTTGGCTTACGGTCAGCTGGGTCAGTCTCACTATATCGCTGAAAATAAGGAATCTTATCTCGCCGCGCAGACTGAGATTTTGGAGCGGGGCGTAACGAACGCGAATTCAAACGAGGAAGTGGAGCCGTGGTTCTGCGATCAGTATGATATCGAGGGAGCCGAAGCGGATCTCTTCCGTCCGACATATGAAGAAAACGGCAATTTTCATCCGGAATGCTATATCATTCCGCTGGATGCCGAAAATCAGAGTAACCTTCAGGCGGCAAACGATATGATGGAATGGCTCACGCGCAATGATGTGAAGGTACGTCTGTCTGAAAAGAAATTCACTTATGACGGTGTGGATTATCCGGCAGGTACGATGGTCGTTTCGATGTATCAGGCAAAGAGATCGGTAGCAAACGGTGTGCTTTATGACGGTACCGTCATAACGGAATGGCCGCAGCTTTATTCTGAAGGAATCACGGCTTTCAATAAGACACGGGGTTTTGATATGGCCACATGTGCGGATCCAGATGCGTACGAAACAATTGCGGCATCCTGCGGCGGTGAAATGGATTATGCGGATTATGAGAGCTATGTCAAAGGTGTAAAGTCCGCTTTCAGCGGCACGGAAAATGCCTCAGTCATCATCGTAAATGCCTCAGAAGATTCCACGGCTGCGGTTAACTTCCTGCTGAAGAATGGCAAAGCGGTGTCGCTTATCACAGAGGGTGAGTATAAGGGCAGTTTCCTGTGTGATTATACCGCATGGAAATCCCTCGATCCTCAGTATATTGTAACGGGGATCGGCGTGGAGGCTTCCAAAGCCCCTGCCGCAAAGAAAATCTCCAAGGCTCCTCTCGTCTATATCAGCGGCAAACCGTCGGATAATACGGCGGGTTTTGTTAAATCTTCTCTGGTCAGCGGCGCCTATCAGTACAATTACGATCGCCAGGCGATGGAACTTCTGGGATTTCAGGTGACAGAAGATGCTTCCAAAGCAGATCTGATTATCGGTGCGGCGGCTCTCGATGCGGAAGCGCTGGCGGCGGTAAAAGCGGGCACCGCATATATCGGCTACGGTAAGAATGCGGTTCCTTCCGCAACGGGACTTTTCCCGGAGGGCAGCATCCGTTACAGTTCTGTCAAGGGAGGAATGGACGCGTTATCCTATGTCACTTACCCGGAAGAGACGATGATCAACGCCAGCTATATCGCGGAAGGCGACGATATTCTCTACGGCTACGGCACTGCGTATTTCTCCGAAATTCCAGCAGGGTCCAAGGTTCTCGTGAAGCTGAACAGCAAAAAAGGTCTGATAGAAGGATTCCTTCCGAGCACGGGCGAAAATTACGCGGCGTTTAAAAATGATTCGATTCAGGCGATCTCTTATGAAGGCGCAGGCGCGGACGGCGCGAGGTTAGACGTCGTGTTGTTTGCGAATACGCTGACGAATAAAGTTCACCAGCGCGACGAATTCAATTTCATCAGCAATGCCGCTTTTGACGCGGTTGCCGATGATTCCGGCCAGTCTGTTTCCGGTTATACAGATGTAGCGGCGGATGCCTGGTATGCTGACGCCGTACAGCAGGCGACCGCAGCGGGTGCGATGAACGGAGTCGGCGGCGGTAAATTCGCTCCGGATTCCAATCTGTCCCGTGCGATGCTCACACAGATTCTCTACAATATGGAGGAAAAGCCTCCGGTAGCGGCGGAGCACAAATTCAGCGATGTAGCGTCAGACGCATGGTATACTGATGCGGTAATCTGGTCGGCGGCAGAGAATATCGTAACAGGTTACGGTGACGGTACTTTCGGACCGATGAAAAATATTACCAGAGAGCAGTTGGCGACGATGCTCTACCGCTATGCAGGTTCGCCAGATACGGCGGGTACGCTGGATTCGTTTAAAGACGCTTCCTCTGCCGGCGAGTATGCTGTAAAAGCTCTTTCCTGGGCAGTGGAACGGGGAATCGTAAACGGAACCGGAAACGGTGTGCTGAAGCCTGAGGGACAGGCGACACGGGCGCAGGCAGCGCAGATGATTACGAAATATATGAAATTGAATTCATAACGAACAGAACATCTCTTTTCGTATATTTTTCAGCCTTTCGCGCTGAAGAGAATCTTTATGAAAATCTCCTGCAGCGGAGACTCCGCTGCAGGAGATTTTTCTGTTTTTTTGTTTTTCTGCGCAATGTTGATCCTGCAAATCGTACTTAATAGGTGAAAGCCGCTGAATCAGGATGCGGGAGCCGGAAGGATACGGTTTTGCTGCAGCGATATTGTGCTGAGATCCTGGTCGGAATCTATTCACAGAGGAGAACAGAGGATGGAGGATTATAGGATTGTAGAATTATATTTTGTACGGTCAGAGGAGGCGATCGTGCAGACCGACGTAAAATATGGAGGGCTGTGCCGTCATATCGCAGGCAATATTCTTCGCAGTGCACAGGATTGCGAAGAATGCGTGAACGATACCTGGCTCAGCGCATGGAATCGGATTCCTCCGGAAAAACCTCAGCGGCTTTCCGCCTATGTCGGACGCATTGCGCGCAATCTCGCTCTGAAGCGATATGCGTATTTATCTGCGGAAAAACGCTGTGAAGAGGCGGTGTGTTCTCTGACGGAACTGGAAGACTGCATATCCGGCAGGGATTCCGTTGAAGACGAGCTGGAGTGCAGAAGAATCGAGAGCGCGATCAGCGATTTTCTGTGGCGGCAGGAGGAATCGGCGCGTGCGGTTTTCATACGCCGTTACTGGTATTTCGATTCGATCGATGATATCTGTCGGCGTACCGCATACAGCGGGAGCAAAGTGACATCGATTCTGTTCCGGATGCGGAGAAAACTGAGAGCGTATCTGAAAGATGAGGGCGTGGAATTATAGGACAGCGCTTTAAAATCATCCATCGGAGAGTATGAGAATGCGCGGCGGCTGTGATCCCGGGCGACGCGGCAAAATCAGAGCCCGGAGATAAACGGGGCCGAAAGCGAAAACGTAAGGGGGATAAAAAAATGAACGAAATGCAGATGTCGGAAAGGATCGGAAATATCGATGACAGGCTGATCGACCAGGCGGAGCAGTTCGGGAAAGGCGGCAGGGGAGCCGCCGGATTCCGGCGCGGAAAGACGAGACGCGTGTTTCGCCGTCTGCTCGCCGTGGCAGCAGCGGCGGCGCTGATGACGGGCGGTTTTGTTCTGGGCGCCTTTGCGCTCAATGAGGAACCGGAAATGATAGAGATCGAAGGCGCCGGCATCTCGCTGCTTCTGCCTGACAGCTGGGAGGGCAGGTATATCTGTGAACAGAGCGCAGGAGAGATCGCCGTTTATCAGAAATCGCTGTACGAAAAAGACGAGACAGGGATGCTTTTCTTTATCGAGAAGATAGAGGGGAGCCGTCCGATGGATTATTCTTATCCTGTGCCGGGATATACGATCGCCTCTGTGGCCGGATATACTTACTATCTGGGAATGGCTTCAGATGTGCAGTATGATCCGGAAGATCAAAAAAATGCTGAGGAGTATATATCCATGTATCAGACCATCGGAGACATACGGATCGTACTGAGCGACTGGATGAAAGAGAACAGCGTCAACCGGACGAATTGGGAGGAGGGTACGGTGTATGTGGATCTCCTCAATGCGTGGGAAGGGACGCTGAAGGAAAATGTCGTATGTGACAGCGAGACGTCGAAAAAAATAAGCAGGCTTATCGAACGTCAGGAGTTCTGTCCGGAATGGGCTGATTTTGAAACTCCGCCGGATATGATGCTTATGATCGACGGAGAGGAGATGTGGATAGAAAGCCGTACCGGAAAAATGAACAGGAATTCCGATGAAATGCGGGGAGCGGTTCTGTCAGAACAAGACCGCAGAGAATTGCTCTCTCTCATTGAAGCGCAGCGGGGACAGGACGCGGAGAAAGGCTGAAATACGGGTAGAGCAGGGGGATGTTCGGGTAAGAACCGCTGTATTGAAATTCAGAGACAATCGGGGTCTTTGCCGTCTGTTCTTCTGTATGCAGGGGATTTCTTTCTCACCGCAGGATCCGTTTTGTCTGTGTTCAAATTCTCTTGACCTGTGAGCAGGTACATAGTTTAAAATCAGGATAGATTATATCGGTTTTATTTGGTCTGATATTGATATATAGAAGACAGTCATAATCAGGCGGAGAACATGGAAATGAAAACGGGGAGAGCGAAAATGCGGAGAAATCGAATGTGGGCAGTCTTTCTGTCAGCCGTACTGCTGGCGGGGAGTTTTAGTTTTTCTTATGGAGAGAGCGGCGAAAGCGGAACGGCATTGGACGGCGAGTTCCTGCCGGATATCGAGACAGAGGATCAGAAGCGGGTGACGGCCGGATCCGTCATAACCGAGAGCGGCGAATATTATCTCGACAGCCGCGCTTCCGAGGGAACCGTTTTTATTCGGACCTCCGAACCGGTGACGATCGTAGGCTCGGGAATTAAGTACGGAGGGAATGATTACCTCACAATCAGCTGTGAAAAGGAAAATGCTGATCTGACGATTCGTGAATTGCGAATAGACAATGCGACGGAAATGCCGGCAAATGCGCTCGTATTTACAGGGAAAGGAAACCGGCTGACACTGGAAGGACAGAATTCCCTCCAGCAATGTTATAATGACAATCTGGGAAAATCAATCATCAATGTAGATGGGGATACGGAACTGACGATCGGCGGCAGCGGGGAACTGTACATGTATAAGCATTCTTATTATAATGCGGCGATCGGCGGAGACGAGCACCAGGAGAGCGGTACGGTGATAATCGAGGGCGGTCATCTGAGAATTATGGGAATCAACGGCGGGGCACTTATCGGAAGTGATACTTCGGCCGGCGACGTCTATATCCGCGGCGGCGATGTGGCTCTCTGGGCGGACAGCGGTCAGACCGCGATCGGCGGATATGGCGATGCGGACGGCAATGATGTTTCTGTCAGCGGGGGGACTCTGTCTGTGACCGGCGGAGGTACTCTGATCGGAGGCGGAAAGGGTGCAGATCAGCACGGGACGCTGCAGATTGCAGGAGGATATGTGTATCTGGAGGATTTATCGGAAGTAAAAGCGGGAATTTTCAGCGACGGGGCTCCCGCTTCGGTATGCACTTTCGATCTCAGTGAAATACAGCCGAAAGACGGAGTCTATTCTGTAAAGGTAGACGGTCTGGACTATTACACAGGGGAAACTTCTTTCTGTACTTACGATATTGGCAGCGTGGTGGAGTCGGCCAGCTCGCCGGATACCTGGAAGATGAATGATGAAAAAAAGATCGATCTCTATCTGACGGAGAAAGATCACACTGTGGCGATAAACGATCAGACCTATCTGGTAAAATTCAATGAAGGCGCGGGGTTTGAGATATCAGATCAGGATTCCGGAGGCGGGGAGACTGGCGGAGCGGATTCCGGAGAATCTTCCGGCGGATCAGGATCTGAAGGCGGAGGTTCCGGAGGAGGAAGCGGCAACTCCGGCAGCGGCAGTTCCGGTGGCGGTGCGGTAGAAGAGCCTGAGGACAGCGGAACGGATGAAACGGTGACAGAGGACGGGGAAGATGCGTATATTCCGGTAAAAAGCGCAGAAGACTTCAGCGATGTCGAGCAGAGCGACTGGTTTTTTGAAGCGGTGGACCGCGTATGCGGTCTCGGCCTGATGACCGGGGTTACCGACACGGAGTTTTCACCTGAAAGCTGCATGTCGAGGGGAATGATCGCCACCCTGCTTCAGCGTCTGGATCAGGCGGCGGAAAAGGGGGAGAGTTCCTCCGAAGCGTCTATGGATGTTCTGCCGTTTTCTGATGTAGCGGCAGATGCCTGGTATGCGCCGTCCGTTGGCTGGGTCTATGAGAATGGTATCGTCAACGGAATATCAGACGGTAAATTTTCACCTGACGGGGATGTGACAAGAGAACAGACCGTAGCGTTGTTTTATCGCTATGCGGAGAGCAGAAACTGGGTAGCGGTGCCCGGAACTTCCGATGCGGACGGAGATTTACAGAGTAAGATTTTTTCAGATGAGGAAGAGATCTCTCTCTGGGCGGAGAAAGCCGTTCTCTGGGCGGAGCGCAGCGGTATTATCACCGGTGACGACGCCGGATATTTTCATCCGGGAAAAAGTATAAAGAGATCGGAAGTGGCGGCGATGGTTTGCCGGTTTGTCCAATATGCGCAGAGTTTTCAGAATAGTTAAAATGCAGAGTATGGAGAGACCGCTCATTTGAATACGCAGGGCGGAAAGTCAATAAAATATACGGGCGAAAAGACGGCTGATGTAAAACGCGGAACCCTCGAGGGTTCCGCGTTTTTCGACGGCTAAAATTCCCCGTTTCACAGCGCTTTTCGGACGGAAATAGCTTTTGCCGGACACATCTCCTGACAGCAGAAGCAGGAGATACAGCCTCTCTTTTTAAATCTGGCCTTCCCTTTTTCGATACTGATGATATGAGCGGGACAGCTCTCCGCACATTTCCCGCAGCCGATACAGTCTTCTTTCTTGAGGATAGGATAGGATTTCAGTATTTTTGCAGCGGCGAAGAAGAAGGGTTTTCTCAGGAATTTCGGAAGGCTGTCGGTAAAGTTAAGCGATTTTGTATCGGGCACTCGGAATGGCGCCATATTTTCCGGAATGAAACCGCCTTTCAGTGTGATTTCATCCGGATGGGCCAGACCTCTTTCCACCGCCTGACGGATCATCGAGACTCCCATGGGATCCAGTCCCATCAGCTTTGCGGCGAAATAATCCTGTGTGTAGAAATCTCTGGCTGCAAACAGCATGTGCATCGGTCTGACAGTGCCTCCGGTGGGGCCGTTTCCTTCCATGGCGTCTATGGCATCTATGACGGTGAGCTGCGGGTTTACGGTCTGGGCGACCTCGAGGAGCATCCGGGAGAAATCGTCGATATCCGGCCAGCGATAGTGAAGCTGCGGCTTTTCCAGACCGGGTATCGTACCGAACAGATTCTTTATACCGCCGGAATATCCGGTCATAGCATGTGTCTTCAGTTTGCAGATATTGACGATATAATCGGCTTCTGTGACGGGAGTAATCAGGTTAAAGCTGCGGTTTGCAAATCCGGCGGGACAGCTGACCGTGCGGGAGGTGAAATCCGTATTGAGACGGGCGTCGGGTTGAAGACTGTCCATGCCGCAAGTGCGGTAGACTCGGTTCATGTGTTCCGCGTTATAAAGACCGCCGGAGCTTTCCGCGACGGTAATGTCTGTAATGCCGTGTTCTCTGAGATAACGGATTACTCCGCGGATTACAAGGGGATGGGTCGTGGCGGAAAACTCCGGACTTTTTGCCATGACGAGATTCGGTTTTATTACGACTTTCATGCCGGGTCTGAGATCCTGCTCTATATTTAAGTCGTCAAAGCTTTTACAAAGGGCGGAATAGATCAGATCCTCTCTGTATTCCGTGACGTTTTGAAGTGTCTGTATCATGTGAAAATCTCCTGATTTTTATGAGAATGCCGCAGGTGCGGCCTCTCTGAAAATTTTTTGAAAAATAACGCGCCCGGCCGGCGATGAATTCGGCGGAGATACGTTTTTCTGTTCTGTTATTCTAACATAAACCTCGTGCTCTGTCTTCGCCTCCTGCGGAGGCCTCCGGAGATCTGCCACGTTTGCGCTGTCTTTCATACCGGCGGCGGGGCGGCACGCAGTCCGGTTTTCTCCGGGCTGCTGCGGATAAGCGGCAGACGATATCTCCGAAGCCTGTTTTGACAAGCGTGTATACATAATGCGCTCTATGATGAAACACCCGGATGTGTGTCTGAAATGGATCTTCGTAAGCATTGAAATCAGCGGTGTTTCATTGATAAAAATCCTGAAAAAACAGGAAATTAATTTGAAATAATACTTGCGCATTCTTCCTGCATCATGTATACTTAATGAGCGTGTTCGGGGAGTGGTATGCCCTTCTGAAGGACACAGCCATCCGAAAAGACGTTGAAATTTCAATGATTACATCGTCTGGGCGCGATGCGATGAAGCGGGAAGTTACTGAGCTATCAGATAATTTCTGCGGAGAATTGTCCGTTCACCGAAGCGGGCGCAGGGATGGCAGATCATTTTTTTATGGTCTGAAAATAAGAAACACCCGGAAGAGTGTTAAAAGAAAAATCCCTCGTACAGAAATAGCGAAAACGTACGAAAATCAAGGAGGAAAGCGAATGAGCAGTCAGAAAATCAGAATCAAATTAAAGGCGTATGATCACAAAGCGCTGGATCAGAGCGCAGCGAAGATCGTGGAGACGGCGAAGAAGACAGGCGCAGATGTGTCCGGTCCGATTCCTCTTCCTACAGAAAAGGAAGTCGTAACGATCCTCAGAGCCGTTCACAAGTACAAGGATTCCAGAGAACAGTTCGAGCAGAGAACTCACAAGAGACTCATCGATATCTTAAATCCGGCTCCGAAGACAGTGGACGCTCTCATGAAACTCGATATGCCTGCAGGCGTAGATATCGAAATCAAGTTATAGACAGTCAGTTACTAAGATTAATATAGATTTTTCGAAAGGGTGCGTCAGTTTGCGAAAGAGTTGCATTATTGGAAGCAAATGATGGCGTACTTACGCAAGGATTTCCACAGTGAAACCCCGCTGCAGAAAAGTCTCCGCTTAGTATGATTGCGAAAAGCAATCCGCTGTAAGAGTAAAAGGAGGAAAGAAAGTATGAACACTATTTTAGGAAAAAAAGTCGGAATGACTCAGATTTTTTCCGAAACAGGCGCTGCAGTTCCTGTAACAGTAATCGAAGCAGGTCCGGTTGTCGTAACCCAGATTAAGACTGCTGAGACAGACGGTTACGAAGCGATTCAGATCGGTTATGCGGATGAAAAAGCTCACAGAGTTTCCAAGCCGCTCAAGGGTCACTTCGAAAAGGCTCAGGCAGCTCCTAAGAAGTATCTCCAGGAAGTCAGAGTTGAAAACGCTTCGGAATATCAGCTCAACCAGGAATTTACAGTAGAGATCTTCGAGGCCGGCAAAAAGCTGGATGTTACAGGCGTTTCCAAAGGTAAGGGAACACAGGGCAACATCAAGAGACACGGCCATCACAGAGGTCCTATGGGTCACGGTTCAAAGCATAAGAGACTTGCCGGCGGTCTGGCAGCAGGTACTTATCCTTCCAGAGTATTCAAGGGTAACGACGGTCCGGGAAGAATGGGCCGCGAGACAGTTACGGTACAGAACATCGAACTCGTAAAGGTTATCCCGGAAAGAAACGTACTTCTCGTTAAGGGTTCCGTTCCAGGAAACAAAGGCGGACTCCTCAGAATCAGTTATGCCGTAAAAGGACAGGACCAGTAAGAGTTTCGGAAGGAGGAATGAATAATGGCTAAAGTAACCATGCTTAACATGGCAGGCGAAGCTGTAGGTGATATCGAACTCAAAGACGAAATCTTCGGAATCGAAATCAACGAATTCGCAGTGCATGAAGTAATAAAGAACTATCTCGCCAATCAGAGACAGGGCACACAGTCCGCTAAGACGAGAGGCGAAGTAAGAGGAGGCGGCAGAAAGCCTTTCAGGCAGAAAGGTACCGGCCGCGGCAGACAGGGAAGCTTAACTTCTCCAAGCCACATCGGCGGCGGTGTCGTATTCGCGCCGAAGCCGAGAGATTACAGCTATACGGTTCCTAAGAAGGTTAAGAGACTGGCGCTCAAGTCCGCTCTCTCTTCTAAGGTGAAGGAAAGCGAAATCATCGTCATCGATTCTCTCGAATTCAGCGAACCGAAGACGAAGGAAATGATCAAGGTTCTGGCAAACGTGAAGGCTGCGAAAAAGGCTCTGATCGTAACTGCGGAAAAGAACGAAAACGTAGTAAGATCCGCGGCAAATATCCCGGGAGTCAAGACGTCCATCGTTTCCGCAATGAACACTTACGAAATCGTCAACGCTACGAGCTTCATCGTAACGAAAGACGCGGTAGAAAAAATCCAGGAGGTGTATTCATAATGAAAACCCCTTACGACGTAATTATAAAGCCGGTTATCTCTGAAAAGAGCATGGACGACGCGGCGATGAGAAAATACACATTTAAGGTTGCCCCTGACGCAAACAAGACAGAAGTGAAGTTAGCGCTCGAAGAAATCTTCGATATCGAAATCGCTAAAGTAAACATCATGAACGTTAAGGGTAAAGTCAAGAGAATGGGAAGAACAGTTGGAAGAACTCCTGATTCCAAAAAAGCGATCGTAACGCTTAAGGAAGGCAGCAAGGAAATCGAATTCTTCCAGGGATTATAAAGGAGGAAACGACTGATGGCTATTAAGAAGTATAAGCCGATCACGCCGGGTCAGAGAGGCATGACGGTTTCTGCGTTTGACGAAATCACAAAGACTACACCTGAAAAGTCACTTACCGTTACTCTGAAAAAACATTCCGGAAGAAATGTCAGAGGTAAGATCACTGTAAGACACAGAGGCGGCGGTTACAGACCGAAGTACAGAATCATCGACTTCAAGAGACTGAAGGACGGTATTCCGGGCAAGGTTTCCGCAATCGAATACGATCCGAACAGAAGTGCAAACATCGCTCTCATCTTCTACGCTGACGGCGAAAAGAGATATATCATCGCTCCGAACAAGCTGAAGGTAGGCGATACTATCGTATCCGGCCCTGACGCTGACATCAAAATCGGAAACACTCTTCCGCTGAAAAACATTCCGGTAGGTACGGTGATCCACAATGTGGAACTCAAGCCGGGCAAAGGCGCTCAGCTGGTAAGATCCGCAGGAAACGGCGCTCAGCTGATGGCGAAGGAAGGCGATTACGCTCAGGTGAGACTCCCGTCCGGCGAAGTGAGAAAGATCCGTATCGAGTGCAGAGCTACGATCGGTGAAGTCGGCAATCTCGATCACGAAAACATCAAGATCGGTAAAGCGGGCAAGAAGAGACACATGGGTATCAGACCTACGGTAAGAGGTTCCGTAATGAACCCTAACGATCACCCTCACGGCGGTGGTGAAGGACGTGCTCCGATCGGACGTAAGGGTCCTGTTACTCCTTGGGGTAAGCCTGCTCTCGGTCTCAAGACAAGAAAGAAGAACAAAGCGTCTGACAAGTATATCGTGAAGAGACGCAACGATAAATAGTTGAAGGGAGGAATTGAAACATGGGCAGATCAGTAAAAAAAGGACCTTTTGTCAACAAAAAGTTACTCGCCAGAATTGAGGAGCTCAATGCGGCAAACGAAAAGAAAGTATTAAAGACATGGTCAAGACCGTCAACTATTTTCCCGCAGATGGTTGGTCACACAATCGCTGTACATGATGGCAGAAAGCATGTCCCTGTATATATTACAGAAGATATGGTAGGACATCGTCTCGGAGAATTCGCGCCGACCAGAACGTACAGAGGTCACGCGGACAAGGAAAAATCTTCAAGAAGAGGTTAAGCGAACAACACCGAAAGGAGGGCTATAGATGGAAGCTAAAGCCATTGCAAAGTATGTAAAGATGTCTCCGAGCAAGTTAAAGCCTGTCTGCGATCTCGTAAGAGGCAAGAACTTGAACGAAGCGTTAACGATATTAAAGTTTACACCTGGAAAAGGATCTGAAATCGTGGAAAAGGTAGTTAAGTCCGCTGCGGCAAACGCTGAAAACAACCACGAGATGAACCCGGACGCATTATATGTTGCGGAAATTTCTGCCAACAAAGGACCTACGATGAAGAGATTTCAGCCGGGTTCTCAGGGCAGAGCCTCAATTATCCTTAAGAGAACGAGCCATGTAGGCGTTACGTTAAAAGAAAGATAGTCTGAACAGGAGGTTTATTAATGGGTCAGAAAGTAAGTCCACATGGTTTAAGAGTGGGCGTTATCCAGGACTGGGATTCCAAGTGGTACGCAGATAAAAATAATTTCTCTGATTTCCTCATCGAAGACAAGAAGATCAGAGAATACGTAAAGAAAAAGCTCTATATGGCAGGTATTTCGAGAATTCTCATCGAAAGAGCTGCTAACGATCAGCTGAGACTGACGATCCTCACAGGCAAGCCGGGCATGATCATCGGAAGATCCGGCGCGGGCATCGATGAACTCAAGGCTGACCTCGAAAAGCTGACAAAGAAAAATGTAAGCATCAACATCGTAGAAGTAAGAAGAACAGAACTCGACGCACAGCTCACTGCGGAAAGCATCGCTCAGGCTCTCGAGAGAAGAATCGCTTTCAGAAGAGCGATGAAGCAGGCGATCGGTAGAACGATGAAGGCTGGCAGCAAGGGTATCAAAGTTGTGTTATCCGGCAGACTGGGCGGCGCTGAAATCGCGAGAAGCGAAAAGTACAGCGAAGGAAACGTTCCTCTCCATACGATCAGAGCAAACATCGACTACGGTTTTGCGGAAGCGGATACTACCTACGGTAAGATCGGCGTAAAAGTATGGATCAATCAGGGCGAAGTTCTCGGCAAGGATCTCGTAAGCCCTGTTCCTGAAGATACGGGCAAGCCTGACAGAAAGGGCGGCAGAAGAAGACAGGACGGCGACAGAAGAGACAGAAACAACCGTCGTGACAGAAGAGACAGAAACAACAGCCGCTTCGAAGAGAAGAAGGCTATGCCGATTCAGAGAAGAAAGCTTATAAAGAAAGAAGAGCCGGAAGCTGCACAGGTTGAAACCGCAGCACCGCAGGCAGATGAAGCTCCTGTGGAAGCAGCTCCTGCTACAGAAGAATAGAAACGCTAAGGAAGGAGGAACGAACCGATGTTAATGCCAAAGAGAGTTAAGCACCGCAGAGTGCACAGAGGCAGAATGAAAGGCGTTGCTACGAAGGGCAACACGATCACATATGGTTCTTTTGGACTCGTTGCACAGGAATGCGGCTGGATCACTTCCAATCAGATCGAAGCTGCCAGAATTGCAATGACAAGATATATCAAGAGAGGCGGAAAGGTTTATATCAAAATCTTCCCTCACAAGTCAGTGACAAAGAAGCCTGCAGAAGTTCGAATGGGTTCCGGTAAAGGTTCCCCTGAGTACTGGGTAGCAGTAGTTAAACCGGGCAGAGTGATGTTCGAACTCGACGGAGTACCTGAAGAAAAGGCAAGAGAAGCAATGCGTCTCGCATCTCATAAACTTCCTGTCAAGTGCAAGTTTATAGTAAAAGAAATTTCAGAAGAGGGCGGTGAAGCGTAAATGAAAATTGAATCCATCAGAGAAATGACACCGGCTGAGCTCAGCAGTGAACTTCTGAAGCTTAAGAACGAATTATTCAATCTGAGATTTCAGCATGTTACGGGTCAGCTGGAAAACCCTGTTAAGATGAGGGAAGTAAGAAAAGATATCGCTAGAGTCAAGACTGTCATCAGAGAAAAAGAACTCGAAGCACAGGCGTAAACCGAAAGGAGGATAAAACATGTCAGACAGAAACAGCAGAAAGACAAAGGTCGGCGTAGTTGTCAGCAATAAGATGGATAAGACTATCACTGTTGCAGTCGAAGAATTTGTTAGACATTCTCTTTACGGTAAGGCTGTTAAGAGAACGAAGAAGTTCAGAGCTCACGACGAAGAAAATACATGCAGCATCGGTGATACAGTTAAAATCATGGAGACGAGACCTCTCAGCAAGAGCAAGAGATGGAGACTTGTCGAAATCGTAGAGAAAGTAAGATAAACTGCGAAAGGAGACACCATAATGATCCAGACAGAAAGCAGGCTCAGAGTGGCTGACAATTCCGGTGCAAAAGAATTATTATGTATCCGTGTTTTGGGCGGCACAGGCCATAAAGTTGCAAATATTGGAGATGTTATTGTTTGCGCTGTAAAAGATGCAACACCAGGCGGCGTTGTAAAGAAGAGCGATGTCGTTAAGGCTGTCATCGTTCGTTCCAAGAGCGGCGTAAGAAGACCGGACGGAAGCTACGTTAAGTTTGACCAGAACGCAGCTGTTGTCATCAAAGATGACAAGACTCCAGTAGGAACGCGTATTTTCGGACCAGTAGCCAGAGAATTAAGAGACAAGGGCTATATGAAGATCGTGTCCCTGGCGCCGGAAGTACTCTAAGGCGGAGGTGTGAAGATGCATATCAGAAAAGATGATACGGTTGTCGTTATCACAGGCAAGGATAAGGGCAAAAAGGGCAAGGTCATCAAGGCTATGCCTAAGGAAAATAAAGTTGTTGTCGAAGGCGTAAACGTTCAGACAAAGCACGCAAAGCAGACGAGAACAGCTCCTGCTGAAATCAAGCATCAGGAAGGACCGATCGATGTATCCAACGTCATGTTCTATGACAGCAAGGCCAAAGCGCCTACCAGAATCGGTTATGTTATTGAAGACGGCAAAAAATACAGAGTCTCCAAGAAGACTGGCGAAAAGCTCGACTAAGATATCAGACCGGAAAGGAGGTAAAGAATTTTGGCAGCAAGACTTAAGGACTATTACAAAAATACCGTATTCAGCGGTTTAATGGATAAATTTCAGTATAAAAACGCTATGGAAGTTCCAAAGCTTGAAAAGATTACACTCAACATGGGTCTCGGCGGCATCAAGGATAACCAGAAGATGTTAGAGACTGCGGCTCAGGAACTGGCGATTATCAGTGGCCAGAAGCCTGTAATGACAAAAGCTAAGAAGTCCATCGCAAACTTCAAACTCAGAGAGGGAATGCCGATCGGCGCAAAAGTTACCCTGAGAGGTGAAAACATGTACGTTTTCGCGGATAAGTTCTTCAATATCGCGTTACCGCGCGTAAGAGACTTCAAAGGCGTAAGCAAGAATTCCTTCGACGGCAGAGGAAACTATACGATGGGTATCAAAGAACAGCTCATCTTCCCTGAAATCGATTATGATAAGATCGATAAGATCAAGGGCATGGATATCACGTTCACCACTACGGCAAAGACAGACGAAGAAGCGCAGGCTCTCCTCGAACTGCTGGGTATGCCGTTTGAGAAGTAGGAGGGAAACATGGCTAAGACATCTCTCAAAATTAAGCAGCAGAAGAAACCGAAGTATTCTACTCGCGCATATACAAGATGCAAGGTTTGCGGAAGACCACATTCTGTACTCAGAAAGTACGGCATCTGCCGTATCTGCTTCAGAGAAATGGCGTACAAGGGTGAAATCCCAGGTGTCAGAAAGGCAAGCTGGTAAACCGGCAGACCGAGGAAAGGAGGTACTCTAAAATGACAATGACTGATCCTATAGCAGATATGCTTACAAGAATCAGAAATGCCAACACTGTAGGTCACAAAACAGTTGACGTTCCCGCGTCCAACATGAAAAAGTCCATCGCGGGAATCCTCAAAGAAGAAGGCTACATCACGGATTTTGAAGTGATCGACGACAATAAGCAGGGCGTTATCAGAATAACGATGAAATACGGTGCTGATAAAGAACGGGTTATCAGCGGACTGAAAAAGATTTCCAAGCCGGGTCTCAAGGTTTATGCTAAGAGAAACGAAGTTCCTAAGGTATTAGGAGGTCTCGGTATCGCAATCATATCCACTTCTAATGGTATCATCAGCGATAAGAAAGCAAGACAGTTAGGCGTAGGCGGAGAAGTAATCTGTTACGTTTGGTAGGGAGGAAGAAAAATGTCAAGAATAGGTAAGAAACCTGTAGCAATCCCAGCCGGCGTAGAGGTTAAGTTTGAAAACGGGGTCGTTTTCGTTAAAGGCCCTAAGGGTGAACTCACACAGCCGGTTGATGAAAATTTAGTAAGTGTTGTTGTTGAAGACGGCAATGTAATCGTATCCAGAGATGCAGATTCCAAGGAAGAAAGATCCGCTCACGGTCTCTACAGAACTCTGATTCACAATATGATCCTCGGCGTCAGCGAAGGTTTCGAAAAGAAGCTGGAGATGGTGGGCGTCGGTTACAGAGCTGAAAAGAAGGGCGACACGCTCATCTTACACCTCGGTTATTCACATCCGATCGAAATGAAAGATCCGGAAGGAATCACGACTGAAGTTCCGTCTCAGACTGATATCACAGTAAAAGGCATCGATAAGGCAGAGGTAGGCAACTACGCTGCGGTTATCAGAGCGCACAGAAAACCTGAACCATACAAGGGCAAGGGCGTGAAGTATGCCGGTGAAGTGATCATCAGAAAAGAAGGTAAATCAGGCGCGAAATAAGCAGAAAGGAGTGAATAAACATGGCAAAAGCTACTAAGAACGAAAAACGTCTGGCAAGACATGCCAGAGTAAGAAAGCATATCTCCGGAACTCCTGAAAGACCAAGACTTTGCGTATTCAAAAGTTCAAAGAACATCTATGCTCAGCTGATCGATGACACGAACGGTACGACCATCGTAGCAGCTTCCACTTTGGATAAGGACATCAAAGCAGAAGCGGCTTACGGCGGAAATAAGGCAGCTGCAAAGTTGGTTGGCGAAAGCGTCGGCAAGAAAGCACTCGAAAAGGGAATCGACACGGTTGCTTTCGACAGAGGCGGATTCTTATTCCACGGAAGAGTAAAAGAATTAGCTGACGGTGCCCGTGAAGCAGGATTAAAATTCTAACAGGAGGAGGATAACATGCGGAATAATGCAATTGATGCAAAGACCGAGTTCAGAGAGACTATCGTCAACATCAGACGTGTTGCAAAGACGGTAAAGGGCGGTCGTAACATGAGATTCAGCGTAACTGTTGTCGTCGGCGACGGCGCAGGTCACGTCGGTGTTGGCCTCGGCAAGGCTGCAGAAATCCCTGAAGCTGTAAGAAAGGCTACCGATGACGCTAAGAAGAAGATGATCGAAGTACCTATGGTAGGGACGACGATACCTCACAGAAATACCGGCATCTTTGGCGCGGGCCAGGTTCTCATCATGCCTGCGGCTCCCGGTACAGGTGTGATCGCCGGCGGTTCGGTACGTATGGTTCTCGAACATGCGGGCGTGAAGGATGTCAGAGCGAAGTCTATCGGTTCCAATAACGCGGTAAACATGGCATTAGCTACAATCGAAAGTCTTTCCACTCTCAAGACAGTAGAACAGGTCGCAAGATTAAGAGGAAAGACCAAGGAAGAAATCCTGGGATAAGGAGGAGAAGAAATGGCTGATAAACTTAAGGTTACATTAGTTAGAAGCACGATCGGTACTTCTCCTAAGCAGAGAAAAGTGGTAGAAGCACTGGGTCTCAAAAAGACGAACAAGAGTGTAGAACTTCCTGACAGCCCGCAGACTCGCGGTGCGATTGAGAAAGTAAAGCATCTTTTAAAAGTAGAAGAACTCTAAAATGGGATTGGAGGTGTAACAGATGAAACTGCACGAACTTAGCAAGCCAATCGGCTCTACTAAGAATACGAAGAGAAAAGGCAGAGGTACCGCTACCGGTCAGGGTAAAACCGGCGGCAGAGGTATGAACGGTCAGAACTCCAGAAGCGGCGGCGGTGTAAGACTGGGCTTCGAAGGCGGTCAGATGCCGTTATACAGAAGAATCCCGAAGAGAGGGTTCACCAATGTCTTCAAGAAAGAATGGTCCATCATGAATGTGAGCGACCTGAACTGCTACGAGGACGGTACAGAAATCACACCGGAACTTCTGGCAAAAGAAGGTAAGGTAAAGCAGGTTAAAGCAGGAGTAAAGATTTTGGGAGAAGGAAATCTTGAAAAGAAGTTAACCGTAAAAGCAAATAAATTCAGCAAAGCTGCAATTGAGAAGATCGAAGCTGCCGGTGGAAAGGCAGAGGTGATCTAATGAATGCTCTGAAGTCGCTCGGACAGGCGTTTAAAGTGCCGGAGATAAGAAAGAAATTGATCTTTACAATCCTGATGTTAGTCATATTCAGGCTGGGTTGCTGCATCCCGGTTCCGAATATCGACAGAGCGGTTCTTAGCGACTATTTCGGCAATGCATCGGGATTATTCGGACTGTTCGATATGTTTTCCGGCGGATCCTTCAGTAATTTCACGATCTTTGCTCTGAGCATTACGCCGTACGTAACGGCATCGATTATTCTTCAGTTATTGACCGTGGTTATCCCTCGTCTCGAGGCGCTTTCCAAGGAAGGTACCGAAGGCAGAAAGAAAATCGCACAGTATACCAGATATCTTACGGTAGTACTGGCGCTGGTTCAGTCTGTCGGTCTGACTGTCGGACTGTTCCGCAGCGCAGTCGTAGACAAATCCGTCTTTTCGATTGCGGTAGTCGTCATCACTCTGACGGCCGGTACAGCATTCCTGATGTGGCTGGGTGAACAGATCAACGAGCACGGAATCGGAAACGGTATTTCCCTCATCATCATGGCGGGTATCGTAGCGAGAATGCCGAGCGCGATCTATCAGACGTTCATCAAACTTCAGGAAGGTACCGTTTCGATTATCAGCGTCGTGATCTTCGTGATCTTCGCTATCGCGGTGGTCGTCGGCGTTATCGAAGTTCAGCAGGGTACGAGAAAGATTCCTGTACAGTATGCGAAGAGAGTCGTCGGCAGAAAGATGTACGGCGGCCAGAATACACACATTCCGCTCAAAGTTAATCAGGCGGGCGTTATTCCGGTCATTTTCTCTCTGTCCATTCTTCAGTTCCCGCTGACAGTCACATATTTTACGAACTCCGCTTCCGGATTTACTCAGTTTGTAACGAAGTATTTATCGCCGAGCGGCAGTCCCGGTGTGTGGATTTACTCCATACTGAACATCGTGCTGATCATATTCTTCACCTATTTCTATACTGCGATTACTTTCAATCCGGTAGAAGTAGCAGACAACATGAAGGCAAACGGCGGATTTATTCCGGGTATCCGACCGGGAAAATCCACAGTTGAATATTTAAGCAGGGTTATGACGAGAATCACTTTTGCAGGAGCTATTTTCCTTGCAGTGATCGCAACCCTCCCGAACATCCTGGGCAGCTTCACAGCGCTGGGCATAGGTTTCGGCGGAACTTCGTTGCTGATCGCAGTCGGCGTGGCGCTGGATACCATGAAGCAGCTGGAGTCGCAGCTTATTATGAGAAACTATTCGGGATTCCTGAAATAAAGAGGAGAAAAGGTCATGTTAAACATTGTATTATTAGGACCTCCGGGAGCCGGAAAGGGCACTCAGGCAGAACTTATCGTAAAGAAATACAATATTCCGCAGATTTCTACAGGAGATATCTTCCGGGCAAATATCAAGGGCGGCACCGAACTGGGCCAGAAAGCCAAGTCCTATATGGATAAGGGCGAGCTCGTTCCGGATGAGTTGGTGGTAGATCTGGTAAAAGACAGGCTGAATCAGGACGACTGCAAAGACGGATTCATGCTGGACGGATTTCCGAGAACTGTTTTCCAGGCGGAAGAGCTCGATAAGATCATGGCGGAAAAGAACCTCTCCATCACGAAGGTCATCAATATCGATGTCGAACCTGCAAAACTGATCGACCGCATCGCCGGCAGAAGAGTCTGCAAGGCCTGCGGCGCGACATATAATATCAATACAAAGCCGACCGCGAAGGAAGGTGTCTGCGACGCCTGCGGAGGCGAAGTATATCAGAGAGCAGATGACAACAGAGAAACCGTCGAGAACAGAATCAATGTGTACGGTTCTCAGACAGCTCCTCTCGTAGAGTACTACGAAAAGGCCGGATCATTGGTGACAATCAACGGTGATCAGGCCATGGACAGCGTATTTTCGGATATTACGAAGGTACTGGGAGAATAACCGAAATGATCATCATAAAATCCGATGCGGAAATTGAAATGATGAAGATACCGGCGAAGCTTACAGCGGAGATTCTCCGAGACCTGGAAGGTTTTATAAAGCCGGGAATTTCGACGCATGATATCGATCAGTTCGTCGAGAAGCGTATCCTGGAGGGCGGTATGATACCGGCCTTCAAGGGATACGGCGGCTTTCCCGCCAGCGCATGTGTTTCGGTAAACGAAGTTATCGTCCACGGGATTCCGTCGAAGAGCAAAAAACTCAGAGAAGGCGATATCGTAAGTGTGGACGCCGGCGCGATTTATCAGGGCTGGTACAGCGACATGGCGCGTACTTATGCGGTAGGAGAAATTTCACCGGAAGCGGCGAAGCTGGTGAGGGTTACGGAAGAAAGTTTCTTCGAAGGTCTGAAATACTGCGTTGCAGGGAACTATCTGTCCGATGTGTCTCATGCGATACAGGTACATCTTGAGTCGAACGGTTTCGGTGTGATCCGCGACTATGTGGGTCACGGCCTCGGCAGGGAAATGCACGAACAGCCCCCGGTTCCGAATTACGGAAGACCGGGCAGAGGGCCGAAGCTGAAAAAAGGTATGGTTCTGGCCATAGAGCCTATGGTCAGCGCGGGATCTTACGCGGTGAAAGTGCTGCCCGACGAGTGGACGGCGGTGACAGGCGACGGCAGTCTCGCGGCACATTATGAAAACACAGTAGTTATTACCGATGCGGAACCGCTGGTTATAACGCTTTTATAAAGGTGAGAACTATGGCTATTATAAAAAACGACTTGGTTCCCGGGCAGATTGTGAAATCGAAAGCAGGACACGATAAAGGCTGTGTATTCTTCGTGGTCGAAGTTCTGGATGACGAATATGTTCTGATTGCTGACGGCGGCAGAAGGAAATATGACAGTCCCAAGAAAAAGAAAGTGAAACATCTGCAACCATATAACAGAATCAATAAGACGATCGCGGAAAAAATTGATTCCGGTCAGAGAGTTGAAAATATTGATCTGCAAAGAGAATTAGAAAAGTCAGGCGCGATACAGCTGGCTATAGCTAATCAGGAGGAGATGGAAAATTATGGCTAAAAAGGATGTAATCGAGGTATTTGGAACTGTGTTGGAAGCTCAGCCAAACGCGATGTTTAAAGTGAAGCTGGATAACGATTTCGAAGTGCTTGCTCATATTTCAGGAAAGATACGGATGAACTTCATAAGAATCCTTCCGGGAGACAAAGTTAAGGTAGAATTATCCCCGTATGATCTGTCCAGAGGCAGAATCACATGGCGTGAGAAATAGGCAAAGGAGGCAGAAAAATGAAGGTAAGAGCTTCAGTAAAACCGATTTGCGAAAAGTGCAAGGTTATCAAGAGACACGGTAAGGTAATGGTAATTTGCAAAAACCCTAAGCACAAGCAGACACAGGGTTAAACATCACAACAGACAGGATATACCGCTTCAGACATGATGCGGTATTGCTGTATATAGCGATACTTTTTTGAATATTGTGACAATTTTTTAGTGACATAACGAAAAAAGTGTGGTAAAATCTATTTTTGAGTTATAACAAGAATTCGACTACAATCGAAGGAAAGCAGAAAGAGAGGTGTACGCGAATGGCTCGTATAGCCGGTGTCGATTTACCTAACGACAAGAGAGTTGAAATCGGACTCACTTATATCTATGGCATAGGAAGACCAACAGCGAATGATATCTTATCTAAAGCAGAAATTAACCCTGATACAAGGGTAAAAGATTTGACGGAAGAAGAGATAGGTAAGATCAGAAAGATTATCGATACAGAGTATCATGTGGAAGGTGATCTCAGAAGAGAAGTCAATCTGAATATCAAACGACTGATGGAAATCGGATGCTACAGAGGCATTAGACATAGAAGAGGTCTGCCTGTCAGAGGACAGAAGACCAAGACGAACGCAAGAACGAGAAAAGGTCCTAAGAAGACCGTAGGAAGAAAGAAAAAGTAAAGGAGGTAGGAAACAATGGCTAAACCCGTAAAGAAGACGACAGTCAGAAAAAAGAGAAAAGAACGTAAAAATATTGAACGCGGTCAGGCTCATATCCAGGCTACCTTCAACAATACAATCGTAACGCTGACCGACATGAGCGGAAACGCTTTAGCATGGTCCAGCGCTGGATCCCTCGGTTTTAAGGGCTCCAGAAAGTCCACTCCTTTCGCTGCGCAGAGCGCTGCTGAAGTAGCTGCCAAGGGCGCTATGGAACACGGTCTCAAGACAGTTGAAGTATACGTAAAGGGTCCTGGTTCCGGCAGAGAAGCGGCGATCAGAGCACTGCAGACCGCCGGTCTCGAAATTACTATGATCAAGGACATCACACCTATTCCTCACAACGGCTGCAGACCGCCGAAGAGAAGAAGAGTGTAATTGCGGAAATATTTCAGAAGAAAAGGAGGAATAGAAAATGGCAAAGAATACTCAGCCTGTTCTCAAGAGAGCGAGAACTCTCGGTGTAGAACCAGGATTTATGGGGATTGACAAACAGTCAAGAAGAAACCCGAACCAGAGCAGAAGAAAAAAGAGCGATTATGCGATTCAGCTCAATGAAAAGCAGAAAGTTAAATTCGTATACGGCCTTCTCGAGAAGCAGTTCAGAAACACTTTCGAGAAAGCGGCAAAAAGACCTGGATCTACAGGTGTGAATCTTCTTCTCATGTTGGAGAGAAGATTTGATAATGTCGTTTACAGAATGGGCTTCGCGGCTACGAGAAGAGAAGCGAGACAGTTAGTTTCCCACGGTCATTTTTATGTCAACGGCAAAAAGGCCAATATCCCTTCCATGGAACTCAGGGAAGGCGATGTCATCACTGTAAAAGACAAGAGCAAGGATTCTCCTAAGTTCAAGCAGCTCAGAGATATGGTCATCACGACTCCGAAGTGGGTTACGATCGATACTGACAAGCTTGAAGGAAAGATCGTTGCATTACCTTCAAGAGAAGATATCGATGTTCCAATCGCTGAACATCTCATCGTCGAATTATACTCCAAGTAATAAGCCGATGATAGAGCTCGTCAGAAGAAACGTCATATTTCGCGGGTTATATAAGGAGGTATTCGAGTGATAGAAATCGAAAAACCAACAATAGAATGTATCTATTCCGATACAGATAAGAACTACGGAAAATTTATCGTGGAGCCTCTCGAAAGAGGATATGGCACGACTCTGGGCAACAGCCTGAGAAGAATTCTCCTCTCGTCCTTACCGGGTGCAGCGGTGACTTCGATTAAAATCGACGGTATACTTCACGAGTTCTCGACCGTTCCGGGCGTTAAAGAAGATGTGACGGCAATCATTCTCAATCTGAAGAAACTCTCGGTTCGATTAAATGGAGACACGCCGAAGAGAGCGATTATCAATGCGGTAGGCCCGAAGGAAGTTACCGCTGCAGATATCATCTCCGACGGCGATGTGGAAATTTTCAATCCCGAGCTTCATATTGCAACACTCGACGAAAATGCTACATTAGTGATGGAAATCAACCTGGCAAATGGACGAGGTTATACTCCTGCCGATCAGAATAAGACGGAAAGCACTCCGATCGCAGTCATTCCGGTAGACAGTATCTATACCCCTGCCAGAAAAGTAAACTTTACGGTACAGAATACACGCGTAGGACAGATCACCGACTATGACAGACTCATTCTCGAAATCTGGACCGACGGCAGTATTTCTCCTGAGGAAAGCGTTTCCATCGGTGCGAAGATCATGCAGGAGCATTTGAAGCTCTTTATCGATCTCACCGACAGCATGGATTCCGTGGAAATCATGGTAGAAAAAGAAGAAGATCAGAAGGAAAAAGCGCTCGAGATGACCATCGAGGAGCTGGAACTTTCCGTAAGATCCTTCAACTGCCTCAAGCGGGCAAATATTAACACTGTCGAAGAGCTTACCCATAAGTCGGAAGACGATATGATGAAGGTGAGAAACCTGGGTAAGAAATCTCTCGATGAGGTTAAGCACAAACTGGAAGAACTCGGTCTCAGTCTCAGACCGAATGAAGACTAAAGCGAAGGAGGGACTCACAGGTGAAAGGACATAGAAAACTTGGAAGACCTACGGCTCATAGAAAAGCGATGCTGAGAAACCAGGTGACAGATCTTCTCAGAGAAGGCAGAATCACCACGACGATCACGAGAGCCAAGGAAACGAGAAGAATGGCTGAAAAGATGATCACGCTGGGCAAGCGTGGCGATCTTCACGCAAGAAGACAGGCGCTGGCATATATTTACGACGAAGATGTTGTAACGGAACTCTTCGATAATATCGCGCCGAAGTATGCTGAGAGAAACGGCGGATATACAAGAATTCTTAAGCTGGGACAGAGAAGAGGTGATACCGCTGAGATGGTATTCCTCGAGCTGGTTTAGATCAGCCGCAGTAAATCGGTTCGCACCGCTGTTTCAATAGGAACTCATCTGTTAAGAGGAGCGCTTTGACGGGAACGTGCGGACGGCTACGAGACGGCGCCGGAGATATCGGCGCTGCGTTATAAGAGAGAAAAAGGTTCTGTCCCGACGGGGCAGGACCTTTTTTATGTGAGAAAAACGGTATGTTTTATGGAAGTCATATTGACAATCGTACTTTAAAGGAGTATAGTAAACATAAATTTTAGGATATGAAGGTAAAATACTATGTGTAATCAGGTTTGGAAAAGCTTTTATTACGGCAACTATTTTGGTCTGTTTAGCGTCTTTACAGGCCGCTTTTGCGTACAAAAAATATAGAGCTTTTTCGACGAATACAAACTCATGGAATCGACCGAAGTATCGTAAATCAATCCCGATTTTTAAACCATCCGAATTTGTATCGGATGGTTTTTTTATTTTGAAACTGCAGAGTAAAGGAGGCTTATCATGGTTGTAATTTTAAAAGACAAAACGAGTCAGTCAGATGTAATAGAGATGATCGAGTATCTGGACGCATTTAACGTATCCGTCAGTGTGACGGAAGGCGAGCACACCACGATTCTCGGGCTCATCGGAGACACCGCATCCCTCGAAGAGGACGATATCAGAGGATTTGATTTTGTAGAAGATATCAAGAGAATTCAGGAGCCGTATAAGGCGGCCAATAAGAAATTTCATCCGGAACCTACCATTGTCGATCTGGGAGAAGGAATCAAAATCGGCGGTGGGAATTTCCAGGTTATCGCGGGTCCTTGCTCTGTCGAGTCGGAGGAGCAGATCGTCGAGGTGGCAAAAGCGGTGAAGGCATCGGGAGCGACGCTGCTCCGCGGCGGCGCGTTCAAGCCGAGAACGTCACCGTATGCTTTCCAGGGGCTCAGAGCGGAGGGCATCGAACTGCTGTCCGAAGCGAAGAAAGAGACGGGAATGCCTATCGTGACCGAAATTATGAATGCTTCGCATCTTCCTCTTTTTGACAACGTGGACATCATTCAGGTGGGCGCGCGAAATATGCAGAATTTTGAACTTCTGAAAGTGCTGGGCAAGCAGGACAAGCCGGTTCTGCTGAAGAGAGGGCTCGCCAATACGATTGACGAGTGGCTGATGAGCGCCGAGTATATCATGGCCGGAGGCAATAAGAATGTCATACTCTGCGAACGGGGGATCCGGACTTTTGAGACGGCGACGCGAAATACGCTGGATTTATCCGCGATTCCTGTATTGAGAGAAAAAACGCATCTGCCGGTTATCGTGGATCCGAGTCACGCTACGGGAATCGTTCAGTATGTGGAACCTCTCTCCATCGCGGCGGTAGCGGCGGGAGCCGACGGTCTGATTATCGAAGTTCACAACAATCCGAAAAAAGCTCTCTGTGACGGACCGCAGTCTCTGACGCCGGCGCAGTTCGACGGTACGATGAAGAAGATCAAGAAGATGCACGAATTTATGGCAGCGGAGATGACGGACTGAGAAACAGGCTGAAGTACAGCGGATTACTTTCGTACGGCAATGGGCGGATCCGAGTTTTTTGAACCGGGGATTCTGTATAAGCGGATGCTGCAGTCCGAAAAGCCGGGAAATACAGGAATGACGACAGAGTTTCCGCCTTTTGAAGAGGAGCGATAGATTAAGACAAAACGGGCTGATAAATATGTTAAAATATTTATTAGCCCGTTTGTTTCGACAGGCGGAGCGGAAGCGGACAGGAAGTATTTTCCGGACGGGAGCGGGAAAAAGCGAAAGCGCTTTTTCGCTGCGAGAAAAAACAGTCGAATAAAGCCCGGCGAAAAACAGCCGGAGCCGGAAGAAGAGAAAAAGACGGGAGTGAAGAGATGACGGAAACCATCAGAATCAATGCGGGAAAGGGATACGATGTAAAGATCGGACCGGGACTTCTGCAAAAAGCGGGAGATCTGGCGGCGGAGACGCTGCGGGGGAAAAAAGCCGCACTTTTCACAGATTCGGTTGTCGCCGGGCTGTATGCGGATATCGTGGAAGAAAGTTTCCGACAAGCGGGGTTTGAAACATGCCGCTTTGTCTTTCCCGCGGGAGAGGACTGTAAAAATATGCAGACAGCAGCGGCGTTTGTGGATTTTATGTCAGAACATCATCTGACCAGAAAAGACGCCGTTATCACTCTGGGCGGAGGCGTTGCCGGAGATATGGGCGGCTTCGCTGCGTCGATATATATGAGGGGAATCGATTTCATTCAGATTCCTACGACGCTTCTGGCGGCAGTGGACTCATCGGTCGGAGGTAAAACCGGCGTCAATATTTCCGCCGGCAAAAATCTGATGGGTTCCTTCTGGCAGCCTTCTCTCGTTCTCTATGATACCGGTACTTTCGAATCGTTAAATGACGATCTGATATTGGACGGAACTGCGGAGATTATCAAGACAGCGGCGATACGGGACGCGTCTCTCCTTCAGCTTGTGGAGAAGAGCGGTATCGAATCCTGTCTTCCGGATATCACAGCGCGCTGTGTGAAGATAAAGGGCGGAATCGTAGAAAAGGATGAAAAAGAGAGCGCACTCAGAAAGATCCTGAATTTCGGCCATACGATGGCGCACGCTATAGAAAAGGATTCGGAGTACCGCATCAGTCACGGAAAGGCCGTGGCCATCGGAATGCTGATGGTGACACAGGCGTCAGAGGCGGCGGGAATGACAGAGAAAGGAACTTATCGAAAATTGTTCGATCTGATCGCGTCAAAAGGCTTTGAGACGTCGTATCCGGGTGCGGATCTGAAGCGGCTGTGTCAGTTGGCGACAAATGACAAAAAGGCGTCGGGCGATTCTGTCAGTCTGGTATATATTGAAAAAATAGGGATATCGTCTATTTGCGATGTAAAATTGGATCAGATGCAGTCGTTTTTCGAAGGAGAAGGACAGATTTCTTTGAAGAGATGAGATGATCGCATAGATCCGGAAAAGCAGGAAAAACGAATCGCATAAGGAGAAAAGAAAGTGCAGCAGACCGGCGGGATGCGGGACAGCCTTGAACTTAAGATGGAGAAAAGAGGCGGAAGGCAGGGATCGGAGGCTGTGTGAGATATAGGAGATGATTATGGATATAAAAGTCTATCCGGGAAAATTGAAAGGTACGGTTCAGGTGCCTCCGTCCAAGTCGATGGCGCACAGAGCCCTGATCTGCGCATCTCTGGCGGAGGGCCGGTCTGTGGTGCGGGGAATTTCGGAATCCAAAGATATGGAAGCGACGATAGGGTGCATGACCGCACTGGGCGCGAAGATCCGGCGCATAGGCGACGGGATCGCCGTGGCGGTCGACGGAATTTCCGGAAAAAATAGCGGCGCCGTCCGTCGAGACGGAAAAAGCGGGGAATTTACCAGTACAGAGGAGGAAACGGAAGAATTGCGCGGCGAAGCAGGCAGAGGCGGAGCTGAAACGGTATCCGGGCAATGTGAAGACCCGGTCAGTCCAGTTTCACCGGTCGTTCTGGACTGCAATGAAAGCGGATCCACTTTTCGCTTTGTCCTGCCTATCGCCGCCGCGCTGGGGAAAGACGCGGCTTTCGAGGGCAGAGGAAAGCTGCCTCAGCGTCCGATGACGCCGCTGGCAGAGGAAATGAAGAAAAACGGCGTCACATTTTTGCCCGACGGCAGAGATTTTCTGCCTTTTGAGATCTGCGGACGGCTGAGGCCCGGCGTATATGAACTTCCCGGAAATGTGAGTTCTCAGTATTTCTCGGGCCTGATGTTTGCGCTGCCTCTGCTGAAAGGAGACAGCGAGATTCGCGTCAAAGGGAAAATGGAATCCGTCGGTTATATCGCACTGACACAGCAAATGCTCAGCGATTTCGGCGTACGGGTAGAAGAGACGGAATACGGCTTTCGGGTACCCGGAAATCAGAGATACCAGGCTACGGATATCTCTGTGGAGGGAGACTATTCCCAGGCTGCGTTCTGGCTGGCGGCTGCTGCCTGCGGTTCTGAACTGAAGATCACCGGTCTGCGGAGTGACAGCGTTCAGGGCGACCGGGAGGCTGCGAATATCATTGAGCGGTTCGGCGCTGAAGTGATCCGCGAGTATCCTGATCTGATCGTTCGGGCGCCGGAAAAATACGGCGAAGGAAGCGGTCTGGGACTGAAGGCGCTGGAAGCGGACAGCGGGAATATTCCAGACGTGATTCCGGTGCTGTCTGTAGCCGCAGCCTGTGCAGAGGGCACCAGCCGTTTCTATAACGCGTCGAGACTGCGCATCAAGGAGTGCGACCGTCTTTCCGCCATGGCGGATTGTCTTACCCGCCTGGGTGTGACGGCAGAGGAGAAAGAGGACGAGCTGACCGTAACCGGAGGACGGCGCAGAGGCGGCTGCAGAGTCAGCGGCTATAACGATCATCGGATCGTCATGTCTATGGCCGTCGCGGCTCTTTCCTGCGAGGAGCCGGTCGTCATCAGTGAAGCGGAGGCCGTTCAAAAGAGCTATCCTGACTTTTTTGATGAATTCAGAAGATTGGGAGGAAGAGCAGATGTCATCTCAGATAGGTAATAAATTGAAAGTTTCGGTGTTCGGAGAATCTCACGGCAGGGGGATCGGCGCGGTGATCGACGGTTTCCCCGCGGGTATGAAGATCGATATGGACGAGCTTCTGACTTTTATGAAAAGGAGAGCTCCGGGCAGAGATAAGACGGCTACTCCCCGGAGAGAGGAGGATCTGCCGCAGATTTTGTCCGGCGTACTGGACGACGTCACCTGCGGAACACCGATCGCCTGCGTGATCGCCAATAAGGATCAGCATTCGGCGGATTATAAAAATGTAGTTTCGGTAGCGCGGCCGGGGCATGCGGATTATACCGGATTTGTGCGGTACCGGGGGTTTAACGATGTGAGAGGCGGAGGTCATTTTTCGGCGCGTCTGACAGCGCCCCTCGTCTTTGCCGGAGGCCTTTGCAGGCAGTATCTGAAAGAGAGAGGAATTTACATCGGAGCGCATCTGGTAGCGGTAGGCGAAGCGGAGGACCTGCGGTTCGACGAAGTCCATCTGACGGCGGAGCAACTGTTGTCTCCGGGAAAAAGGAAATTTCCGGTGATACGGGAAGAAAGCGAAATGGAAATGCGGAATGTCATCGAAGAAGCGCGGCAAAATGCGGACTCCGTGGGCGGTGTGGTGGAATTGGGCATCGTCGGTCTGCCTGCCGGCGTCGGTTCGCCTATTTTCGATACGGTGGAGGGGCGGCTTGCCTATGGATTCTACGGAATTCCTGCGGTCAAAGGCGTGGAATTCGGCGCAGGGTTTTCCGCAGCCCTGCTGAAAGGCAGCGAAAACAACGACGAATTCTATATTTCAGAAGATGGCGGCGTAAAGACGAGGACAAACCATCACGGCGGCGTATTAGGAGGAATTTCCTCCGGTATGCCTGTCATCGCCAGAATGGCGTTTAAGCCGACGCCGTCCATCGGAAAACCTCAGAAAAGTATCGATTACCGAAAGAAAGAAGAGGCGGCGATGGGAGTGAGAGGACGTCACGATCCCTGTGTGGCGGTGCGGGCCGTCCCGGTTGCTGAGGCGGTGGCAGCTGTTGTTATCACAGATATGATTTTGGAGCAGGAGGAATCTTTATGAATCTGGACGAAATCAGAGAACAGATCGACGAAATCGACGCTCAGATCTTAGATCTGTTTTGCCGACGGATGGATCTGGTAAAAAACGTCGCGGAATATAAAATCGAGAACAGTATTCCCGTGTTTCATCCGGGAAGGGAACAGAGTATCCTCGATCGGGCGCGGATGCGCGCAGGAGAAGCATACGGCGATTATGCGGCGGCCCTCTTTCAGCGGATGATGGAGGTGAGCCGGAGAATGCAGGAAAAAATGGTCGAAGAACAGCAGGAGAAAAAGCAGCGGGCCGTTTCTCAGGGAGAGGACGTCCGGGAAGCAGAAAAAGCGAAAAAGCAGGTGCGTTAGGTGGAAAAGATCATTCGCATTGAGAATCTGACTTTCGAGTATCCGCCGGAGGAAGAGGGCGCGGGTGCGGTAAAGGCTCTGAACGGGATCGGTTTCGAAATTGAAAAGGGTTCTTTTACCGCTGTGCTGGGACGCAACGGATCCGGGAAGTCGACTTTATCAAAGCAGCTGAACGCGCTTCTGATCCCGAAGGAAGGTGATGTCATCGTCTGCGGAATCAATACCCGTCAGGAAGAACGGGTATGGGAAATCCGCAGCAGCGCGGGGATGGTCTTTCAGAATCCCGATAACCAGCTGATCTCTGCCGTGGTAGAGGATGATGTGGCTTTCGGACCGGAAAACCTGGGAATTCCCGCAGAGGAGATACGGCGCAGGATTGACGATGCGATGAAGCGCGTGGGAATCTATGAACTGCGGAAGAAATCTCCTCATATGCTCTCCGGCGGTCAGAAACAGAGAGTCGCTATCGCAGGCGTCGTGGCTATGCGTCCTCAGTGTATTATTTTTGACGAGCCCACGGCGATGCTGGATCCAAAAGGACGCCGGGAGGTCATGGAGATCGTCCGGTCTCTCAGACAGGACGGGATCACCGTGATCCTGATCACTCATTTTATGGAAGAGGCTGTAGAAGCCGATCGTATCATCGTCATGGATGGCGGAAAAGTCGTTATGGACGGATCTCCTCCGCAGATTTTTGAAAATGAGCAGAGACTTCGTGAACTGGGTCTGGAACTTCCGGCGGCGGTGGATATCCGTCAGCATCTGCGCCGGAAAGGATTCTCCATACCGCAGGAAGTGCTCTCCATCAGCGGGCTGGCGTCTTATCTGTGCAGTCTGCCCGCGGAAAGTTTTACACCTCGGCAGGAGAAACAGGATTTTTTATCCGGCAGCAAGCCGTCCGATCGTACGGCGGTGCAGGGTGAAACAGACGCTGTGCTGACGGCGGAACATATCGATTATATATACGGTAAGGGACAGCCGGACGAGACATACGCCCTGCAGGATGTTTCTCTTTCTGTGAAGCGCGGAGAATTTATCGGGATTATCGGTCATACCGGTTCCGGAAAATCTACGTTGATACAGCATTTTAACGGGCTTCTGAAACCTGATCGGGGAACCATTGTCGTGGACGGCTGCGATATCACGGCAAAAAATACGGTGCTTCGAGATGTGCGGAGAAAAGTGGGACTTGTCTTTCAATATCCGGAATATCAGCTTTTTGAAGAAACCGTGGAAAAAGATGTAGCCTACGGACCGAAAAATATCGGTTTCAGCGAAGAGGAAATTCTGCGGAGAGTAAAAGAAGCTCTGCAGTTAGTGGATCTTTCTTACGAGACTTTTGCCAGGCGTTCGCCCTTCGATCTGTCCGGAGGACAGAAGCGCCGGGCGGCTATCGCCGGCGTATTAGCGATGCAGCCGGAAATTCTGATTCTGGATGAGCCTACTGCAGGGCTGGATCCGGAAACGCACCGTGAAATTCTGGATATGGTCTGCCGGATCAGAGAAAAACGCGGAACTACGGTGATTCTCGTCACCCATAATATGGATGACGCAGCCCGATTGTGCGACAGAATTCTGGTGATGGACCAGGGGCGTCTTCTCCGGTGCGGTACGCCGCGGGAGGTATTTTCCGAACCTGGTCTGCTGAAAAGCGTCGGTTTGGGCCTGCCGGAGGCCGCGGAACTTTTGGATCTCATGAGAGAAAACGGCGTTTCTGTCGGGGAAGGGGTGTTATTCGCCCGGGAAGCCGCAGATGTCATCGAAAGATATTTTCAGAGGGATACCGGTAAAAAAGACGCGAAACTGCGGGATGGAAGCGCCCTGACCGCACGGGCGGACACCGACACTCTCCGCGTCTTCATAAGGCCGATGTCTTCCGAAGCATCGCCGCCGGAAGACAAACAGAGGCGGGAGGAAGAAAAATGCTGAGAGACATTACCCTCGGACAATATTATCCGAAAGATTCTGTTATTCACCGTCTGGATGCCAGGACGAAAATCATCGCGGTTATCGTATACATCATCCTGCTGTTTCTGATCCGGGATTTCTTCGGCTATGCGGTAGCCGCCGTATTTGTCGGGGCGGTCATCGTGGTTTCCGGCGTTCCTTTTCGCTTTATTCTCCGGGGAATGAAACCGATCGCCGTGATTTTAATCATTACATTTATTATAAATATGTTTATGTATCCGGGAACGATTCTGGTATCGGCCGGACCGCTGAAGATTACGGAGCAGGGCGTACGGCAGGCCTTTTTTATGGCTTTTCGGCTTCTGATGCTCGTATTCGGAACGTCGCTTCTGACGTATACCACGAAACCGATGCAGCTGACCGACGGCTTTGAATCTCTTCTGAGCCCTCTCTCCCGGTTCGGTTTTCCGGCGCATGAGATCGCTATCATGATGTCGATCGCACTGCGGTTTATCCCGATGCTGATTCAGGAAGCGGATAAAATCATGAAAGCGCAGCAGGCGCGGGGGGCGGATTTCGAGAGCGGGAACCTCATTCAGAGGATGAAGAGTCTGATTCCGCTGCTCATCCCGCTGTTTATAGGCGCTTTCCGGATCGCCCAGGATCTGGCGATGGCTATGGAAGCGCGGTGCTACCGGGGAGGCGAGGGACGGACGAGACTTCACGTGATGAAGCTGCAAAGATGCGACGCGGGAGCTGCGGCGGCGCTGATTCTCTTTGCCGCCGCGGTTATTGCAGAGCCGTACCTATTTGATATGCTGCTTGCGATGTTCTGATCGTGGCAGAGGATTTTTTCGCAAAATACGGCAGCCGTCCCCTGTGTCCGGCTGAAAAGATCGATACAGAAGCGAAGCTGCTGCAGGCGAATTCATAAAAGAAAGGAAATTTTTGGTAATGAGACAGAGGAAGCTGAAAGGACTGGAAGAAAAACTCAGCGTTTATTCCGGAGGCCGGCAGATCGATCCTGCGGCGCAGAAGGGGAAATGGAATGAGTTTTTTGAAAGAGATCAGCCGATCTATATGGAGCTGGGATGCGGGAAGGGGCAGTTTATCCTGTCGCTGGCCAAAGCGTTTCCCGAGAGAAATTTTATCGCAGTGGAGGGAAATGCCAGCGTCATGCTTCGGGCTCTGCAGAAAGCGGCACGTTTTTTCTGTGAATTTTCCGACGAGGATTTGAGATCGCCGGACGGCAGTGAAAAACCTTTTGAGGAGGCGGTGAATCCCGGGATTTTCGCAGCAAAGACGAAGTCTGAAAGCGAATTGCTTATAGACGATGCAAATGATCCAAAAGATTTGCAAGGCGGAGCCGGAGCGGATAAGGAAGCTATTGGAACTATTTATGCCGCCGCGCCGAATCTGATCTTTGCCAATATGTATATCAGAGAAGTGACGGATTGTTTTGCGGAAAACGAACTGTCTGGAATTTATCTCAATTTCAGCGATCCGTGGCCGAAAGCCCGTCACGCGAAGCGCCGGCTGACGCATACCTGTTATCTGAAGGGGTATGGAAGAGTCTTAAAGCCGGGCAGCGCGCTGGAATTTAAAACGGATAATGAAGCGCTGTTCCGTTTCTCCTCTGAGGAATTCGATTTGAATTCTCTGGTGAAAGAGGAATACACAGAAGACCTTCATGCTTCCGGGTATGAATCCAAAAATTATATGACAGAATATGAGGAGAAATTTTCCTCCCGGGGGAATCCGATTTATTACTGCAGGGTGAGGTACGGATGCAGTGCGTCAGGAGGGATTACGGCATCGGAGGATGAAAAAAAATGAAGAATGACGCGGAAGAGCAGTGTGAAACAGAGTCGCACTGCTCTTTCTTTATCCGAATTCCTCACGGTGCGTCATAAAGAAATCGAAAAAGGTTCGGACGTTTTTCAATTCGGTCCACCGGCAGACCGATATAGGGCGGGCGTCGAAGTTATAAATCCTGGCGTCACGCAAAGACAGCAGAAACGGCGAATGGGTGGACAGGATAAACTGGCAGCCGAAGAAACGGACGGAATCTTCGAGAAAACGAGCCAGTTCCAGCTGGCGTTCTGCGGAAAGGCTGTTTTCCGGTTCGTCCAGCAGATAGAGGGCGTTTTCCCGGATCCTGTCCGCGAAATAGGAGAAGGCGTTTTCTCCGTTGGAACGGCCCCTCACGTTGTCCATCACGCCGCCCCTGGCGAACTTCGATTTCGAAAGACGCCGGGCGTTGTTTACTTTTTTCAGCTGATCGTAATCGTCCAGAGAATTCAGTTTGAAGCCGGAATATCTGGCGTCCGTATATTCTGCAAAGAGCTCTTCTCTCCTGATGTCAATTCCCTCGTTGAGAGTCCGGATGTCCAGCATGTAGTCGAAAACATCGTCGCTGGTGATAATACAGCTGTGTTCTGGAACTGCGCCGAAGGTACGGCAGCGGCACATATCGGTGAAATCCCTGAAAAAGGAAGTCCGGTTGAAAGCCGAGTCTCTGTGAAGCCCCAATTTTTCCGCGATAATATTGAGCGCTGTGGTTTTTCCGGAACCGTTTCCGCCGCAGAAAATCGTTATCGGTTCAAAGTCAATCGTCTCCAACCCCCTGTCGGGAAAAATCCAGAAGGGATAAAAAGAATCATAGCAGGTGTATTTAAAGCCGGAGATATATTTGATTTCCGCGGATTCTCCGGGAAAGTCGAATTGTCGTATGTACATGACGGCCTCCTTTTTTATATCTGAATCGCATATATCATTTTTACACTCTGTTTTTTTCTCAGGAAGAGCCGTTCGGTTTTGCTCTTTTGTATATCATAACATAAATATTTTCCGCATATATTTTCCTATAGACTTTTCCGTCTCGAAAGGGGTTAAAAATATATGAAGGATTATATTGAAGAGCGCGTGCTGGAGCTGGCGGCTTATGTGCTGGAGACGCAGACCACGGTGCGCGGGGCGGCAAAACATTTCAAAATCAGCAAATCCACGGTACACAAGGATCTGACAGAGCGGCTCACGGAGCTGAATCCGACGCTGGCGAAAGACGTGAAGCACGTGCTGGACAATAATAAGGCGGAACGCCATATCAGAGGAGGGCAGGCGACGAGAAAAAAATATATGAGCAAAAAAGGAATGTCCTGATGGGAGGACATTCCTCTTTACAATTTTTCTTCTGAGAAAGACCGCGTCATGGAATAGAGACTTACTGCTGTGTGATTACATCAGGGTTGGTGAGTTCTCCGTCCTTTGTGACTTCAAAGTGCAGATGTGTGCCTTCTGCTTTCTCAAAGAGCGCGTCTTCACCGACACCGCCGATGGTATCGCCCTTTTTTACCACATCGCCTTCCGCAGCCTTAATATCTCCAAGGCTGCAGTAGCGGCTTTCCAGACCGTTTCCGTGAGAGATCAGGACATAGGAACCGTAGCGGTCGTCTTTTCCTACTTCTGTAACCGTGCCCGCCATCACAGCGCAGACCGGACTGCCGGCAGGCGCCTGAATGTCAATGGCCTTATGGCAGATATACTGATCCAGTGTCTCGGAGTAGAGAAGACTGTCTCCGCTGTATGGTTTGATGATCTCGCCCTGAACAGGCATAATTTCGGCAGAACCCGACTGGCCGTCCCCGGCGTTTTCCTGGCTGCCGGATGTATCCGGGTTTTCGAGACTGTCCGTAATGGGAATCTCCGCGGAAACGCTGGTATCCGGCGGATAGGAACCGTCGATATCTTCGTAGGAAGTATCGGTCATAGATGTGTTTTCCACGGCTCTCGTAACCGCATAGATCATCAGACCGCCCATCAGGCACAGGGCCAGAAGACTGATAATGATTTTTAAAGATGCAGCTGATTTAAAGAAGCTGCCGTTTTTGTCGTTCTGATTATTCAATTCGTACCACCTCCATCCTTATTCTTGCCTCGATACAGATCAAACATACGATAAAAGCCGAGGCTTTTCTATTCGAATTTTCATTATTGAAATCAAAATACTTTTTTCGCCTTGATAAAGAAAATGCAAAATAATATAATATCGTATGTAATTTTTTAACTCAGATGAAACAGAGGTGCATTCAAATGGATTATATTTTTGCGGAGGGCAACGGACGAGAGATTACAGGCAGGGACAAGATTTTCAGCATCAGCCAGCTGGCGAAAAAGGCCGCGGACGAGTACGGCAGAGAAAATATTGTCAATGCGACGATCGGAGCGCTTCTCGACGACGACGGAAAACTCATCGTGCTGTCCTCCATGGTGGACGTGCTGAAAAGTATGACGCCCCAAGAATTTGCGGAATACGCGCCTATCGCCGGTACGCCGGAATATCTCGATGTCATAAAGGATGTGGTTTTTGGAGATTATATACCGCAGGGCAGTATCGAAGCCTGCGCAACGCCGGGCGGCACAGGTTCTATCCGAAATGTGATTTCCAATTATTCCAGGCCCGGAGATAAGATTCTGACCTCAAACTGGCACTGGAGTCCGTACCAGGTCATCGCATCGGAGATCGGACGCAGCGTCGAGACGTATCAGATGTTTGACGAAAAAAACGATTTCAACCTGGCGTCTTTTCGCGAGCATATTCAGTCTGTTCTGACAGAACAAGACAGTATCGTGATTCTGTTTAATGCGCCGGCACATAATCCGACAGGTTATACTCCTTCCGACGAAACCTGGGATGAAATCATCAGAGTTTTGAAAGAATGCGCCGTTTCAGGAAAAAAAATCACATTTTTCCTGGACATCGCCTATATCGATTTCGCCGGAGATTCCGATAAAGCGAGACAGTTTCTTCCCAAGTTCGGCCATATGCCGGACAATATTCTGACTGTGGTGGGGTTCAGCGCTTCAAAGGGCTTCACTTTTTATGGTCTCCGTACCGGCGCGATGTTATGCATCACGCAGAATCCGGAAATCGCTGCGGAATTTAAACGAGTCGCGTCTTTTTCCAGCAGAGCGTCCTGGTCGAATACAGCGAGAGCGGGACAGGCCGCTATCGCAAAAGTCTTCAGAGATCCGCAGCTTTTACAGAAGGTGTTCGAGGAAAGAAAAGAATATGAAGATCTGCTGTCACGGAGATGCAGAGCGTTTAAGGAGGCTGCAGAGGAAGCGGGACTGACCACCTGTCCGTTTAATGCCGGTTTTTTTGTTACGATTCCGTGTGATAACGATAACGCTGTCAACGAAGAACTTCAAAAAGACAGAATTTTCGCCATCGCTATCGGCGGAGGAATTCGAATTGCGATCTCCGCTATCAGTGAAACCGCATGCCGTATGGTTCCGGCGAAAATCGCTGCGGCGATAAAACGTGTGAACGGTTAAAGTCCGGTTCGGCGTTCTGAAAATGCGGTATCAGGTCGCGACGCGGCGCACCGCCCGAAGCAGCGCCGCAGTTTGACGGAAAACGACAGGAGTAATATAGTATGTCAGGAAAAAATATCAGGAAAAAAACGAGAAAAAACAGCAATTATAAGACCGTCGTAAAGTATGTTAACGTCGATCAGCTCTTTCGCAAGGCTCTCTGCGACTACCGGAATATGCCGGAAGTCGATCCGTCCATGGGGCGGAGTCCGGAAGTGGATCAGAACAAATATGAGAAAGCGGTGCATTTTTGTACGGTGGCGCAAATTATTACCCCGGAGGAAAAAGAAAAATGGTTTGACGGAAAAAATCACATGCCGGTAGCGGCGGAAGAGGTCGCTGAGTTTACCGGAATTCCCGTCTATCAGGTGGAGAAAAACGAGTTTGCTTTCAAAGCGCGTGAACCGGAAGATTATGTCCGTGCAAGTCTGGTTCGTTTGGCTCTTTGCGATCTCGTCAACGATATTATATCCGGTCTGGATCCGGAGGAGGCGTTGGATGTAGGCAGCGGCCCGGTGGAGGACGCGGCGTGCTACATTAATTTCTGTCTGGAAAACGGTATTATCACACAGGAACAGGGACTTTCCATCTATATGCAGATCAAGCAGAAAATCCAATTGGATCTGCCGTTTATCGCCGGTATCACAGGTCTGGATGTGGAAGTGCTGAAAAAGATGGCGCAGGCATAAGCCGGATCGGTTTGCAGGGGGCTGTCCGGTGCAGTCGGCCGGAAAAGTTATAATTTAGTTAAAAAAGTATCGATGATTCAACGCATTGACACCGTACAAAAATGTTATAAAATAGTAATTACGCAAGGACAGTTTCAGACAGATTGCTGTCCTTTCGTCATATTTATGGTCTTATCTTTAGTTTTTTGTGGAAGGGTGTAGTTTTATGAAAAAGATTATGAAAACACTTCTCAGCGCTCTCAGCCTGTTTCTTCTGAGCGCTCCGGCCGTATTTGCAAGTACGGATGCCCACGCCGCTCATGATGCCGTCAGCGCAGCTCTGCCGATCTGGAGTATCATCCCCTTTGCGGGCATGCTGCTGTCGATCGCTGTCATTCCGCTGGTAAAACCGGAGTGGTGGGAGCACAACATGCTGAAAGTAGCTCTCGCATGGTCTGCGGTATTTATCATCCCGTTTGCCGTCGCTTATGGTCCGGGGGAGGCTCTGTACCGATTCCTCGAATCGGTGCTCCTCGATTACGTTCCGTTTATCGTTCTGCTTCTGGGGCTTTTTGTGGTTGCCGGGGGTATCGCTTTGAAAGGCACTCTGGTGGGAACGACGAAAGTAAATGCGATTCTTCTGCTGATCGGTACGGTACTGGCCAGCTGGATCGGAACCACCGGGGCGGCGATGCTTCTGATCCGTCCTCTGATCCGGGCAAATGCGTGGAGAGAAAAGAAAGTGCACGTCATCGTATTTTTCATTTTCCTCGTGGCGAATATGGGCGGATGCCTTACGCCGCTTGGTGATCCTCCGCTCTTTATGGGGTTCCAGAGAGGCGTGCCGTTTACGTGGACGTTCCATCTGCTGCCGATTCTGCTCTTAAATCTGGTTCTTGTATTCGGTATTTTTATTTTTATCGACAGAAAGTTTTATAAGAAGGAAATCGCTGCGGGCAGATCGCCGCAGGATATGATCGGAAATGACACAAAAGAACCGATCCGGATCGAGGGCGCGCACAATCTCATCTTCATCGCTATGATCATTCTGGGCGTGGTCGCCAGCGGCGTACTTCCTCAGATGTTTGATTTCTTCGCTGACGGAGCGGGTATCCACGTTTATGACGCGGTTGTATTCCCTTATGCGGTAATCGTAGAGATCGTTCTGATTCTTCTGGCCTGCTTCCTGTCTCTCAAGACGACGAAAAAGTCTACGAGAGAACTGAACGAATTCAGCTATGCGCCGATCGAAGAAGTGGCAAAGCTATTCATCGGTATTTTTATTACGATGATTCCGGCTCTGGCTCTTCTGAAGGTGCACGGCGGTCAGCTGGGTCTCGATCAGCCTTGGCAGATGTTCTGGTGCACAGGCCTGTTGTCCTCCTTCCTGGACAATACGCCGACCTATCTGGTGTTTCTGCAGACAGCCGGCGCTCTCGGTCAGGCCGGGATTGAAACCACAGTCGGTTCGGTTTCTCAGCTTATGCTGGAGGCGATCTCTGCCGGCGCGGTGTTTATGGGGGCCAATACATATATCGGAAATGCGCCGAACTTTATGGTAAAATCCATCGCAGAGGAGAACCGCATCAAGATGCCGAGTTTCTTCGGCTATATGGCGTGGTCTTTCGGTATTCTGATTCCCGTATTTATCATTGATACGATCGTCTTCTTCCTGTAGGGGAGGATGCCGTGTCTGCGGCTCAGCGGCGAAGCAGATGAAAAATTGAAAAATTCCGTGTAAGAAAGGGCCCGTAAGGGGAAGATCACAGGATCTTTCCCTTACGGGCCTTCTTTTCTGCAATTCGCAGAGCCGGGCCGTTCTCCTGCAGGAGAACGGCCCGGAAACGGACGAGCTGTTTTTGCGTCCGCAGTTCTTCTCTTTGTCATAGAGAGGTATCCTCGTCGAACCAAACCGCGTTGAGTACGAGTCCCACCAGCAGGATGTAACTCAGCCAGTAGAACCAGAGAAGCAAAGCGATAAGGGCGGCCAGGCTTCCATAGATCAGGTTGAGGTTGGAAAAATATGAGAAATAGATCTGATATCCCAGGCTCGATATGATGATTCCGACGGAAGCGAAGAGACTGCCCGGCAGCGTATGGCGCAGAGGAATCTTACGGCTGGGGAGGATCGAGTAATTCACTGCAATAAACAGGAAATATATGACAAAAATAATCGGCCAGCGCAGCAGCATATAAACCTTGTCGATGTGAAAATCGATGTTCAGATATTCGCTTAGCGTCTCTGACAGCAGCGCGGTGATGGAGTTCCCGTATACCAGTACCAAAAGGCTGACAAAGATCAGAAGAATCAGTAAAGCTACGGTGAGAACCGCACGGAAACGCACTTTAAAGTAACCGGTGATCTGATTTCCGTTGTCGATTTTATAGGTGTAATTGGAGATACGGATCAGAGAAAATTCGATTTTCGATGAAGCCCACAGCGCGCCGATGATAAAGACGAAATTGATTCCTCCGGACAGCGTGTTTTCAAAGGAGCGCAGAAAAGATGAGATAAAACTGTTGTTTGCGAAAGCGGTATCCAGCAGCTCGGAAAATATTCCCGTCACTCCCGCATAGCCCAGAATCTGCGTCAGTATCGTGATGATCGGCACGATAGAAAATATGAAGTAAAATCCCATCTCCGCAGCGGCGCCCTGATAATACGGATCCTGAAGACGCTTGATCAGCGACATGGATTTATAAAATAATTTTCTGCCCAAATCGTCATTCCTCCGATTCCAGCCGGCGTCTCAAAATTTCCAGGGCCTTGGCGCGGTGACTGATCCGGTTTTTTTCCTCCGCTGTCAGCTGCGCGTAGGTGACGGAATATCCTTCCGGAAGGAAAAGGGGATCGTAGCCGAAACCGTTTGTACCTTCCGGAACGCGTCCGATCGTACCCGGACATTCGCCGCGTGCCGTCAGGATTCTGCCGTCGGGGTACATCAGCGTGATCACCGATACGAATTTCGCCTGCCTTCTGCCGTCGGGAATTTCCTCCATCAGCGACATCAATTTTTCGTTGTTTTCCTCGTCGGTAGCATGTTCTCCGGCAAATCTGGCGGAGTATACTCCCGGCGCGCCGCCGAGAGCTTCGACCATCAGTCCGGAATCGTCTGCGATAGCAGGCATGCCGGTAACTTTCATGATTTCCTCTGCTTTGATCTTTGAATTTTCCTCGAAAGTGGTACCTGTCTCCTCCACTTCGAGAGCCGCAGCGGCGGTTTCCCCTTTCGCGATCACTTTCATGCCGAAGAGTTTTGTAATCGATTCGATTTCGATAATTTTGTGGCGATTGCCCGTAGCGGCTACAATCGTGGTATCTTTAAAATTCTTGTTCATATGAAAAACCTCTGTAAACGATATTTTTAACGGAGCGCGGATTTGCTATCCGAATTGTCTGCAAAAATGATATATCGGGATTCGGATCAGCCGCAGGTTTCCTGAGGCGATGCGCTGAAAATTAATATATTTTTTTATTTTACCAGTTTTGCCGCCGACAGGCAAGAAAACACGAAGGCGCCATTATTTACAGATCTGCCCCGATGTAGTAAAATTATGACGGAACAGAAAGTTATGCGTTTTACTATAATCATCAGTTCCTGAAGTGAGTATTGTCATACCTGTTATTTAGGAGGTTTATCTTATGGCACTCGTTACGACGAAAGAAATGTTCGAGAAGGCTCTCAATGCGGATTACGCGGTCGGGGCGTTTAATGTAAACAATATGGAGATTATCCAGGGGATCGTGGACGCGGCAAAGGAAGAAGCAGCGCCGCTGATTCTTCAGGTTTCGGCAGGCGCGAGAAAATATGCGAAACCTGCGTATCTTATGAAACTGGTAGAAGCGGCGATTCTCGATACCGGTCTCGATATCGCGCTTCATCTGGATCACGGAGAGGATTTTGAGATCTGCAAGAGCTGCGTTGACAGCGGTTTTACCTCTGTTATGATCGACGGTTCAAAGCACGATTTTGAGGAGAATATCGCCCTGACAAAACAGGTGACGGAGTATGCTCACGCTCACGGTGTGGTAGTAGAAGCGGAATTAGGCAAGCTGGCGGGAGTGGAGGACGATATTAAAGTTGACGCCCGCTCCGCGACCTTTACAGATCCGGAAGAGGCTGCGGAGTTCGTGGAGCGTACCGGCGTGGATTCTCTGGCCATCGCTATCGGAACAAGCCACGGGGCGTATAAATTTAAGGGCGAGCCATATCTCGATTTTGAGAGACTGCAGGAAATTCATAGGCTGATTCCGGGTACGCCGCTGGTACTTCACGGGGCGTCTACCGTTCTTCCTGAATTCGTGGCTCGCTGTAATGAGTACGGCGGCGAAATCCCGGGAGCGCAGGGCGTTCCGGAGGAAATGATCCGCACGGCGACGCAATACGGCGTCTGCAAGGTCAATATCGATACAGATCTGCGGCTTGCTATGACTGCGGAAATCCGCCGTTATCTGAAAGAGCATCCTGCTGATTTTGATCCGAGAAAATATCTGGGGCCTGCGAGAGACGCGATACGGAAAATGGTTTCTCATAAGATTACCGATGTTTTGGGCTGGAGAAAATAAAAACGGGTTGTCCGGTGCGGAAGCCGGCAATGATATATTTGCAGCGGAGCTCTGCGCAGTTTCCCGCTACGGTCTGTCCGCCGGACGGATCGGAAGAAAATAATTCAGATAGGAATCCGCGCTTTTCGGCGCGCCGTAACGGAGCGGCACCGCTCCGTTACGGCGCCGGCGATCATGCGCGGATTTTGTATCTGTATGAAGGCGGCTGATCTGAACTGCGGCAGCCTTTGCTGGAGGAGAGAATATGTTATCGAATACTGTAAAAAATATCGTGCCTTCCGGTACGGTATCGATCAATGCCAGAGTTTTGGAGATGATGGACGAGGGAACGGAGATCATCAATCTCAGCGTAGGGGAACCGGATTTCAATACGCCGGAGCCCGCAAAGAAAGGCGCCGCCTGGGCGATGGAGCATAACAGGACGAGATACGATAAGGTTCCGGGACTGGTGGAATTAAGAGAACAGATCTGCCGGAAGCTGCGGGAAGAAAACGGCGTAGAATATGATATCGACCAGATCGTGGTATCGAACGGAGCGAAGCAGTGCATTTTAAACACCTGCATGACCCTTTTGAATCCGGGAGACGAGGTTCTGATTCCCGTACCTTATTGGGTCAGTTATCCGGAGATCGTTAAAATCTGCGGCGGCGTTCCCGTGTTCGCCGAAACGAAGAGAGAAAACGATTTTAAACTCACCGCGGCTGATATCGAACGCTGTGCGACCGACCGCACAAAAATGCTGATTCTGTGCAATCCGTCCAATCCGCTGGGAACGGTATACACCCGTGAGGAACTGCGCGCTGCGGCGGAAGTCTGCGTTCGCCGCGGTATTTATATCATGGCGGACGAAGTCTATGAGAGAATCTGCTTTGCCGATGAGTTTGTCAGCGTATCCTCCCTGTCGCCGGAAATAAAAGAAATGACTGTGCTCGTCAACGGTCTTTCCAAATCGATTCCTATGACCGGATGGAGAATCGGCTATACCGCGGCTTCAAAGGAACTGACGAGGGCGATGATTGCTCTTCAGGGACATATCACCTCTCATCCGTCTACGGTATCTCAGTGGGCCGGCGTGGAAGCTCTGAAACACTGCGGAGATAATACGTCGATGATGGCAGCGGCATACAGGGAACGCATGGAGGCTGCCGTGGCCTTTTTAAGGGAGGAGCTCCCGCAGATATCCTTTATCGAACCGAAAGGTGCGTTTTACCTGTTCCTGGATATTTCAAGCCTGAAAGATTGTTTCGGAGAGAGGGAACAACCTTACAGCACGGCTTTCACGATGAAGCTTCTCAACGAGAAACACGTTGCCGTAGCGCCGGGAGCGGCGTTCGGAATGGACGGGTTCATCCGGATCGCTTACGCTGCGGATAAGGACACGCTTCTCAGAGGCCTGGGAAGGATCCGTGATCTGGTGAAGGAACTGCGCCGGGAATGGTAAAAAACTCCGCGCTTTCATTTTCTGAAAGTGCGGAGTTTTTGTTATATCACTCTGAAACGGATCAGACCTTTGATTTTGTTCAATTTTTCGATGGTTTCACCGGTCACCGGAGAATCCAGATCCATAAGCGTATAAGCGTAATCGCCGCGGCTCTTGTTCATCATATCGCTGATGTTGAGCTCGGTGATCGCATTGGTGATCTGAGCGATGATATTCGGGATATTTTTGTGGAACAGCGCTAAGCGGTTTGCTCCGCGGCAGGCTCCCATGTGACATGCAGGGAAATTGACGGAATTTGTGATGTTGCCGTTTTCGATGTAATCCATCATTTCCTCTACGGCCATGACGGCGCAGTTGTCCTCCGCTTCCATGGTAGAAGCGCCGAGATGAGGGGTGAGAATGACATTCGGAAGTCCGGGCATATCTTCATTTGGGAAGTCCGTCACGTATTTTCTGAGTTTGCCGCTTTCCAGAGCTTCTTTCAGAGACGGTGTATCCACGATGGAGGCCCTCGCATAGTTGAGGAGCACAGAGCCGTCTTTCATCTTTGCGAAAGTGTCGCCGTTGATCATTCCGTTGGTCGCATCGTTGGCGTGAACGTGTACTGTGAGAAAATCGCATTCCGGGAGCATATCGTCCAGTTTTTCCACCACCTGTACTTTGTCGGAAATATGAAGCGCGTTTTTCACCGAGAGATAAGCGTCGTAACCGATGACTTTCATGCCGAGCGACGCAGCTGCATTGGCTACCGGTACGCCGATGCCTCCCAATCCGATGACTCCCAGCGTCTTGCCGATGATCTCACAGCCCTTAAACTGGCTCTTGCCCTTTTCAACCTGCTTGGCGATGTCGCCTGTGAGTCCGGCGGACCAGATCGAGCCGCCGATGATATCTCTGGACGCCAGCAGCATCGCCGCGATGACCATTTCCTTTACTGCATTGGCATTTGCTCCGGGGGTGTTGAATACGGCGATGCCTTTTTGGGTACATCTGTCCGTCGGAATATTATTTACGCCTACGCCTGCGCGGGCGATACAGAGAAGATTTTCAGAAAAATCCATTTCTTTCATATTCTGGCTTCTGACCACGATACCGTCGGCTTTTTCCGTTTCTTCGATGATTTGATAACGATCGGTGAGTTCCGAAAGTCCCACCGGGGAAATTTTATTTAATGTTGCAATTTTATACATTTTAGATGATCCCTCTGCTAAATTATCTGTTGTCTGTTTCAAATTTTTTCATAAAGTCGATGAGTTTCTTTACGCCTTCGTCGGGCATCGCATTGTAGATGCTGGCGCGCATGCCTCCTACTGTTCTGTGTCCAGCCAAATTTACCAACCCTCGGGTTTTCGCTTCTGCGATGAATTTTTTGTCGAGATCTTCGTCGCCTGTGACGAATACCACGTTCATGAGGGAGCGGTCTTCAAAGGCTACCGGGCAGTTATAAAAAGAGCTGTTGTCGATAAAGTCATAAAGCGCGGCCGCCTGTTCTTCATTGTGCTTCTGAACGGCGGGCACACCGCCCTGCTTTTTTATCCACTGGAACATCAGTCCCGCCATATAGATCGAGTAGCACGGAGGTGTGTTGTACATAGAACCTTTCTCCGCATGGATTTTGTAATCGAGATAGACCGGCGCGTCAGCCGGACAGCTGCCGATGAGATCTTCTCTGACGATGACGATCGTAACCCCTGCCGGACCCACATTTTTCTGTGCGCCCGCGAAAATCAGGCCGAAGTCTTCTACATTATATACTTCCGACAAGAAGTTGGAGGACTGATCCGCAGCGAGGACGATGTTCCCGGTATCCGGGATGTAGCTGTAACGGCTGCCGTAGATCGTATTGTTGGTGGTGATATACACATAATCGGCGTCCGGGCGGAAATCTTTTCTTTCCAGTTTCGGTATGTAGGTATAGACATCCGGTTCTGATGTAGCGGCAATGCGGATATCGCCGAACTTCTGCGCTTCTGTGGCCGCTTTTTTTGCCCACTGGCCTGTGACGATATAGTCCGCTTTTTTTGAGCTGCGGAGCAGATTCAGCGGTACCATAGAGAACTGAAGCGTTCCGCCGCCCTGAAGAAACATCACTTTGTAGTTTTCTGGAATCTTCATCAGATCTCTGAGATCGGATTCTGCCGTCTTTATGATTTCTTCAAAGTCTTCAGAACGATGACTCATCTCCATGACGGACATGCCGCAGTTTTTGTAATTGATCATGTCTGCCTGCGCCTGCTGCAGAATTTCGAGAGGGAGGCCGGAAGGGCCTGCCGAAAAGTTAAATACTCTGTCCATAATTCTTGTTCTCCATTTTTCCTTATATTGTGATTCCCGGACGCAGAGCGGTCCGGGAAACGGTTTAACAAAAAGCCGTAAAAATGATGGCAGCCTGCGAGTTATTTCACTCCATAATTTTGTACACAATTATACTCTACTATGATAAAATAGTAAAGAAAATTTCAGTAAAAGGATATTATACTTGATTACTGAAATGCGAGTATTTACAAAGCCTGAAGCCCCGCAGGAAGCGGACGGCAGGCGATGACGACGGCCGCGCACCGGCTGGAGGACTCTGCGCTGAAGCGGCGGATACGGCTTTCCAAAAAGCTGCAGTGAAAACGGAATATCCGCGTCCCGCCGCAGAGCGCGCCGGACGCGGATATCGCAAGATCGAAGAAAAACGATCGGCCGGAGTTTCAGCCGGCTGTTTGGCCGCATTCGACCGAAATAATCTGTGAACTGATGTGAGGAGAATTTTGCTATGAAATATTTAATCGTCCTGACCGACGGCGCGGCAGGAAGACCGCTGGATGAAATCGGAGGGAAGACCGCGCTGGAAGCGGCGGATATGAAATGTATCGACAGTTTTGCAGCGAGAGGAGAGATGGGGATGGTAAAGACCGTTCCCGAGGGTATGGCGCCGGGAAGCGACGTAGCGAATCTTTCTGTCATGGGATATGCGCCGGAGATTTATCATACCGGCAGATCGCCGCTGGAAGCGGCCAGCATGGGAATCGATATGTCGCCTGCGGATGTTTCTTTCCGCTGTAATCTCATTACTGTGGCGGGAGACGGAGCTTATGAAGACCTGACGATAAAGGATCACAGCTCCGGAGACATCTCGAATGAAGAGGCGGAGGAACTGATCCGGTTTATCGGTGAAAATCTGAGCACAGATGAAATTCAATTTTATCCGGGAGTCAGTTACCGCCATGTCATGGTTGTTCACGGCGGTTCCACGGATTACGATCTGACGCCTCCGCATGATGTACTGGAACAGAGAGTAGGACCGAATCTTCCGAAGGGAGAGGGGGCGGAATACCTTACAGAACTGATGAGAAAAAGCTACGAGCTTCTGAAGAATCACCCGGTCAATCTGGCCCGGATAGAAAAAGGTCTCAATCCGGCGAATACGATATGGATCTGGGGTCAGGGAAGAAAGCCGTCTCTCACGCCGTTTAAAGAGAAATACGGAATCGACGGGGCCGTTATCTCAGCGGTGGATCTCATCAAAGGAATCGCGGTGTGTTCCGGATTGGAATCCATCGATGTACAGGGCGCTACGGGGACGATCCGCACCAACTTTGAAGGTAAGGCCAGGGCCGCAGTGGATGCGTTTAAAAAAGGCCGGCAGTTCGTATATATCCATCTCGAAGCGCCGGACGAATGCGCTCATCAGGGCTCTCTTTCCGAGAAGATCGAGAGTCTTCAGCTGATCGACCGAAAGATCGTAAAACCGGTAACCGATTATCTGGAATCCTCCGGGGAAGATTTCCGCCTGCTGGTGCTGCCGGATCATCCGACGCCGGTCTGCCTGAGGACTCACTCCGCGGATCCCGTGCCTTACGTGCTTTATGACAGCAGAAAAGACAGCGGCTGCCGTGAAAACCGGTATACAGAGGCCTGCGGCCGCCGGACAAATCGCTGTTTCGAAGCGGGACATCAGCTGACGGAACATTTTTTTAGAGATTTATAACGAAATTCTGCGGTATGGCGGTATGCTGCACACACGGCGGATATCCCCGGCAGCTGAGCAGTTGCGGGGAAAAGGGAGGTCGAAGGAGCGCCGCCGGAATATCCTGTATGAACGCCGGCAGAGACCAAAGGCCGGGTTGCCGTCGGTTTGGCTCCGTTCTGAGAGAGGCAGAGGTCGGAGAGTTATGAAAAGAGAATCATTTTATCAATGGATGTGCAGCGGAGCGGGGCCGGGAGAGACGGCTCTGCAGTGACGAAGAGGTAAATGAGGTAACGAATGAAAAAGAAATGTATAGGTATTATGCTCACCGTGATTCTTTTGTTCAGCTGTATCTTTGCAGTTGTGCCTTCTTATGCGGCGGTAACCGATCTTCCCGAGCTCACCGGTCAGTCGGCTATTTTAATCAATGTGGATACGGGTGAAGTTCTGTATGACAAATACAAGGATTTTCAGACTTATCCAGCCAGTACGACGAAGGTAATGACAGCTCTGCTGGCGTTGGAACACCTGGATCTGGATCAGGTCTGCACCATCAGTCATGATGCGTCGTACACCGAGGGGAGCCGGATTTTCCTTCTGGAAGGAGAACAAGTGACGGTAGAACAGCTGCTTTACGCTATGCTTCTGGCATCCGCCAACGATGCGGCCATCGCTCTCGCAGAGGCGTGCGCCGGGGATGTGGACAGTTTTGCGGAGATGATGAATGAAAAAGCCGAGGAATTAGGTGCGGAAAATACGCATTTTGCCAATCCGAACGGTCTGCCCGACGAGACGCATATGACGACCGTAGCCGATATGGCTCTCTTTGCAAGAGAGGCGATGAAAAATGAAACTTTCCGAAAAATCGTGTCTACTTATGAATACACGATTCCTGCTACGGAGCTTCAGCCGGAAGCTCGCCTGATACATAATTCCAACCGTCTTCTGTATGACGAAGTGCATAAGGCTGTCATCGGCGATGAGACACGGCCGTACAAATACGATGGAATTCTGGGGATCAAGACGGGATATACCGACGCCGCCAGAAGTTGTCTCGTAGCGGCGGCGGAACGGGACGGAATGACGCTGATCGGTGTAGTTTACCGGTCGGAGCCGGAAACTTTGTATCCGGATATGATTCAGTTGCTGGATTTTGGATTTGATAACTTTAAGATGGTGGATCTCGAGATGAAAGCGGGTGACGTCGTAGGTGAAGCGGCGGTGAAAGAAGGGAAACGGGGTAAAATCGACGTGACGGTGAAAAGTGACGTGAAAGCCACCGTCGAATTGATGGAAGGGCAGAAATTCTCGGATGATCCGTCGGATTACGATTTTAAGATTGAAAGCGACCAACTCACTGCACCTGTCAAAAAAGGCGAGAAAGCGGGCAGGATGGTGGTATACCGGGGAGACAGCGCAGTAGCTCAGCTTGACGTCTATGCGGCGGAAGATATGGAAAAAACTGCGGTGGGAGGATTGCTGCCGAAGGCAGTTATTATCGCGGCGCTGATTGCAGTTTTAGCAGGGGCGCTGTTTATTCTCCGAAAGATATGGCGCCGTAAGACTTGCTGATGCGGACAGCGGTTTTGGAAAAGAAGAAAAAATATCATAAAAGATACGGCGGAAAAAGTCGAAAGATGTGATAAATGGAAATATCCTTTGGAAAAAATCGCGTTCATCTGGAACAGGCAGGAGTGTAAACGCATTTTTTCCTGTAGATTTTCTTTTTGGGAAAAGTGTTCTGAATGAAATACAAAAATACATAAAAATTAAGATGAATTTATTGTTTTATGATTAAAATTTTCTGATTTAGCTGAATTATCGAAATATTAGGGGAAAAAACCGATTTTTCCTTAATATTTTTATTTCGGCGAAGGAGATAAAATGTCAAAAAAATAACATATTCGGAGAAAAACAACCTAATAGAGTGTGCGAATGATTTACAAATACAATATTATTTGCGGGTGAAATTCGCCGGGTGTATGCAATTTTTACGGTAAAACCGGGATACAGCGTGTATACACAGCGTTATCTTGTATAAAAAATAACAGTCCGTTTGCTGCGGCGAAGGGGGCGTGGTTTGCATGTTACACGTTTTTGTATTAAAATCGATAACAAACAAAGTGCTCTTTTGCGAATTGCGGTTATCGCTGTGTGACAAGAGTTTTCTTTGTTTTGGGAAGGTGTCGGGAATCTCATTCCGCAGGCGCATCGGCATGCGGAGATCGGTTTCTCTGTTTTATTTATATGCGGGGCGGCAGCGTCTGTTCCAGACGGGAGTACTTGATGGATATTGCTAAAATCGTGGAGACATTGGACGCCGAAATTCTTTTCGGAGCCGAAAATTTCAGCGGACTGGATATTACTAAGGCGGTAGCGGCGGACCTCATGAGCGAAGTGATGCTGGGCACAGAGGAGGGCAGTCTGATTATCACAGGGCTGATCAATCCTCAGGTGATCCGTTCGGCGGAGATGCTGGATATATATGCGGTTCTTTTTGTCAGAGGTAAGAATATTCCGGAAAATATTTTGGATCTGGCGGCAGACAGGGGCGTGACTGTTCTCCGGACGGCCATGACGATGTTTGAAGCCTGCGGCAGGCTGTACGAAGCTGGTCTCGCTGCGGGGCAGCCGCACTGATCCGGCATTTTCCGGATTTTACAATATAGAGGAGTTGGAATATTGGCAGACAGCGGAATGCACATCGAATGCATTATCGATAAGGATGATTTTAATGCTGCTGGAGAGGCTTCCAGCAAGGTAAAGAAAAGTCTCAGCCTGCTGGGTGTTTCACCCAGAGTGATCAAGCGCATAGCGGTAGCGATGTACGAGGCGGAGATCAATGCGTTTATACACGGCGGCGGCGGGAAAGCTGTCGTTGATCTTTATCCGGATCATGTAGAAGTTCTCATCACCGACGAAGGAAAGGGAATCGCGGATCTGGAACTGGCTATGCAGGAGGGCTATTCCACCGCTCCGGAGGAAGTCCGGATGCTGGGGTTCGGGGCGGGTATGGGCCTGCCGAATATCAGCCGCAATGCCGATGAACTCGATATCGATACCGCGCCCGGAAAAGGGACAAAAGTAAAAATGACGTTTAAACTGTCGTAATCCGGGCATATACGCAGTAGCCCTGAAAAGCTGCAAACGTTGGAAAATCAATACATTTAAGGATTTTTCAGGATTCGGGGCCGGATCGGATGCAGGTGCGTATGCGCTGCAGCCGATGCTGCAAAGATTTTAAATTTGGAAGGTAAGTGAGCACCATGGAAGACAAGTATTACCATTCGGTAAGACTGGAAAAAGAAAAGTGCATGGGCTGTACCAACTGCATCAAGCGTTGTCCGACAGAGGCGATTCGTGTACACGACGGCAAGGCCACGATCATGAAATCCCGCTGCATTGACTGCGGCGAGTGCATCAGGGCCTGCCCGCACAGCGCGAAAAGAGCTGTGACGGATGACTTTGAAATGATAAAACAGTTTAAGTACAGAGTGGCGCTGCCTGCGCCGGCTTTATACAGCCAGTACAGGACTGCCAGATCGAGAAACCACTTTTTAACCGCTCTGAAGAAACTCGGTTTTGACGATGTCTTTGAGGTGGCGGTGGGCGCGGAAGCGGTCAGCGAAGCTACCAGGGATTATCTGAAGGAACATAAAGGCGAAGGGCCGGTCATCTCTACGGCCTGCCCGGCAATCCTGCGTCTGATTCAGGTGAAGTTTCCAAACCTGCTGGATAACCTTCTTCCGCTGCAGGCGCCGGTAGAGGTGGCTGCGGGGATGGCCAGAAAAAAGGCGGTGAAAAAGAGCGGAATTCATCCGAGAAATATCGGGATATTTTTTATCACTCCCTGTGCGGCGAAAATGTATACGAAATACCATCCTCTGAAAGGTGATACTTCCGATATCGATGGAATAATATCTTTTCAGGATATTTATATGACGCTGCGGGCGGAGATCAAAGCTCTCGGGCAGGAGGAGGAAGAGGATTTGGCCGAAGCGTCCGCTTTCGGGGTAAGATGGCCGAATCCGGGCGGAGAGAGTCTCGCGCTTTCGATCAATAAATTTCTTGCAGTAGACGGGATTCACGACGCGGCGGATATCTTTGAAACCATCGAAAACAGCGATAAATTTGATGACATCGATTTCATTGAAGCGCTGGCATGCAAGGGAGGCTGTCTGGGCGGTCCGCTGATGGTCAAAAATGTATATGTTTCTCAGGTGATCATGAAGTCTATGAGAGATGAGGCGAAGGGAAAGTATCAGGTAAAAGATCTTCCTCTGAGAGAGGTGAATTATTCGGATTATATGTGGGATAAGGAGCTGACTCACACGCCGATTCACGCGCTGGATACGGATATCACGAAAGCCATGCAGAAATTGGAGGAACTGGAATCCCTTTATGAAGAGATGCCGGGACTGGACTGCGGGGCCTGCGGCGCGCCGAGCTGCAAAGCTCTGGCGGAAGATATCGTAAAGGGCGAAGCGAAAATCACGGACTGTGTCTTCAAACTGCGGGAGAGAGTTCGAAATCTGGCAAATGAGATGTTTGAATTGGAAAGTATGCTTCCTCCGGTGATGGCGCCGGAAGAAGACAGGAAGAAATAGAGGAGGCGGTGACGGTGAAACTCAGTGAGGCGGCAGCGGCGCTGCCGATGGATGTTCTGACAGGAGAGCTGGTAAAGGATGCTGAAATTTCCACGGTCTATACGTGCGATCTTCTCAGCAGAGTGATGTCGATGTCGGAAAAAGACTGTATCTGGATTACAGTTCTGACTCATCTCAATGTAGTAGCAGTCGCGCAGCTGGCGGATATCGCCTGTGTTCTGATTCCGGAGGATATTCCGGTGCCGGAGTCTACGGTGGAAAAGGCCAGAGAAGAAAATATAAATATCATTTCCACACCGATGAGCACATATGAAGCCTGCTGGAAGCTCCATGAGCTGCTGGAGCAGGCGGAGACTTAAGAAGATACGGAAAGTGCCGAGATATGAAGTATTATTACGATCTGCATCTGCATACGGCGCTGTCTCCCTGCGGAGACAATGACATGACGCCGAACAATCTGGTAAATATGGCGCTGCTCAAGGGGCTGGACATCATCGCAGTGACGGATCATAACTCTGCGGAAAACGCGGGCGCTGTGATGGAGGTCGGAGAGAAACGGCAGATCATCGTAGTGCCGGGAATGGAAATCGAAACGGCGGAGGAGATACATGTAGTCGCGCTGTTTGGCGATCTGAAAAAACTGCTGGAGATTCAGAGTGCGGTGTACGACCGCATGAGCCGGATCCGGAACCGGGAAGAGATCTTCGGAGAACAGCGTATTCTCGATGCGTCAGATGAACTGACCGGAAAAGCCGAGAATCTTCTGATCACAGCCACATCGTTTTCCATAGAAGAGGTTTTCGATGTGGTGGAACGGGCCGGAGGCGTCTGTATTCCCGCGCATGTCGACCGAAGTTCTCACAGCGTCTTGTCCAATCTTGGAATGATGCCGGAGGATCTCCCGGTAAAAAATATAGAGATCTCAAAAAATTGTGACAGGTCAACTTTTCTCAAGGAGCATCCCGGGCTTTCGGGATACGGCGTTTTACGCAGTTCCGATGCCCATTACCTGTGGGACATTTCCGAGAGAGAAAATTATATAGAGACAGAAAAGCAGATTGTCTGTGCCCGGGATGTGGTCGATTTGCTCCGCGAACCGCTGAGATCTTGCGGCGGAGAGAGTACAGCCGTATCTATGGAAGAGGGAATTCTGTTTGTCAGGAAATAGTTTATTCAGATTTAGAATGTTCACAGGAGGTACGATTGAATGAGTAAAAAACGTGCAGTTGATATCACAGATCAGCAGCGGAAAGCGATCAACGGTATCATTGACAAGTACAAGGATACGCAGGGAGCATTGATTCCGACGCTGCATGAGGTGCAGGAATATTTCGGTTATCTTCCTGTGGAGGTACAGAAAATCATCTCCGAGGGTCTCGGAATTCCTCTGGCGGAAATTTACGGCGTAGTCACATTCTACACGCAGTTCTCCACTCAGCCGAAGGGCAAGTACACCGTGAGTGTCTGTCTGGGCACCGCCTGTTATGTTAAGGGTTCCGGGAAGATTCTCGAGAAGTTCGAGAGTACTCTGGGAATCAAAGCAGGCGAAGTATCCGAAGACGGAATGTTCGGAATCGAAGCGTGCCGGTGCGTGGGCGCATGCGGTCTGGCTCCGGTGGTTATGGTTAACGGTGAGGTATACGGACGTCTTGTTCAGGCTGATGTTCAGAGCATCTGCGACAAGTATATGAACGAGTAAGATGGTCGATTTATCACTGCATCTGATGGATATCATGCAGAATTCCGTCGTCGTGGATTCCACTTATGTGGAAGTGAGGATTTGCGCTGAAAAAAAGAAAAATCTGCTCACGATTTCTGTGAAAGACGACGGGTGGGGAATGTCCCCCGAAACTCTGAAAAAGGTGTCGGATCCTTTCTATACGACGAGGACCACCCGAAAAGCGGGGCTTGGAATCCCTCTTCTGACGGATGCCGCACAGATGGCCGGAGGCGAGGTTCGGATCGAATCCGAACCGGGAGCCGGAACGACGACGACGGCTACCTTTCAGATCGATAATATCGATCGAAAGCCATTGGGAGACGTGGCGGATACGATGACGGTTTCGATCATGGGTCATCCCGAACTGGAAATCCATCTTATTTTAAAGAATGACGAGTCGGAATTTGTATTCCGGACGGAAGATGTAAGAGCGCAGATCGGCGAAGTTCCGATAAATGATGTGGAAATCATTTCGTTTATCCGGAATATGCTGAATGAGCAGATCACATTATTATTTGGAGGTATTCTAAATGAAATCATTAGCTGAACTGGCTGAACTCAGAAAAAAGAGTCTGGACGCCATCAATATGCGCGACGGACACTCACATAAGAGAATTATCGTCGGCATGGCTACCTGCGGTATCGCCGCAGGCGCAAGACCGGTAATGAACGCTTTTTCCGAAGAACTGAAGAAGAGAAATATCAGCGACGTTACTGTCGGCATGACTGGCTGCATGGGTATGTGCGTTCTCGAACCGATGGTAGATGTCTATGATGAAAACGGCGGTAAAGTCACTTATGTGAAGATGAACCCTGAAAAGGTTGCAAGAGTTGTAGCGGAACACATCGTAAACGGTCAGCCTGTCACTGAATATACGGTTGCCAGCGAGAATCTTTAATCAAGGAGGAGAACAGCATGCAAATTGCAAGATCACATGTTTTAGTCTGCGGAGGTACCGGATGTCTTTCCTCCAATTCGGACAAACTGAGAGAGCGCCTGACTGACAAGCTGAAAGGACTCGGAATATCTGACGAAGTTCAGATCATACAGACCGGCTGTTTCGGCCTGTGCGCCGAGGGTCCGATCGTCGTCGTATATCCGGAAGGCGCGATGTACGCGAAGGTCACTCCGAAGGACATCGATGTTATCGCCGAGGAACATCTCCTCAAAGGAAGGATTGTGGAACGTCTTCTCATCGGAAATGGAACAGAATCTTTCGATGCGGAGGGAAACCGTCTGGAAAATACGGATTTCTTCTCCAGACAGAAGAGAGTGGCGCTGAGAAACTGCGGCCGTATCAATCCGGAGGATATCACAGAATATATAGCGTTTGACGGTTATCAGGCTCTCGGCAAGGTGCTGACCGAGATGACTCCTCAGCAGGTTATCGACGTAATCAAGGACTCCGGGCTGAGAGGAAGAGGCGGCGCAGGATTCCCTACCGGAATGAAATGGTCCTTCGCGGCGGCTTCCGAGGGCGACGTAAAGTATGTGGCATGTAACGCCGATGAAGGCGACCCGGGCGCGTTTATGGACCGTTCCATTCTGGAAGGCGACCCTCACTCTGTCCTCGAAGCGATGGCTATCGCAGGATACGCGATCGGAGCGAACCAGGGCTACATATATGTAAGAGCTGAGTATCCGACGGCGGTAAAGAGACTCAATATCGCTATCGAGCAGGCGCACGAATATGGGCTGCTGGGCGACAATATCTTCGGCACAGGCTTCTCTTTTGACATCGGCCTCCGTCTGGGCGCAGGAGCGTTCGTATGCGGAGAAGAAACCGCTCTGATGAATTCCATCGAAGGCAAGAGAGGCGAGCCGCGTCCGCGTCCGCCGTTCCCGGCATCCAAGGGTATTTTCGACAAGCCTTCGATGCTCAATAACGTCGAGACTTATGCGAACGTCTGTCAGATTATCCTCAACGGACCGGAATGGTTCGCATCGATGGGTACGGAAAAGTCCAAAGGCACGAAAGTATTCGCCGTAGGCGGAAAGATCGTAAATACAGGCCTGGTGGAAATCGAAATGGGGACGACGCTGAGGGAGGTCATCTACGATATCGGCGGCGGTATTCCGGGCGGAAAGGCGTTTAAAGCGGCGCAGACAGGAGGTCCTTCCGGCGGATGTATTCCTTATACGCATCTCGATACGCCGATGACATACGATGATCTCAGCGCTCTGGGCTCCATGATGGGATCCGGCGGTCTTATCGTCATGGACGAAGACGACTGCATGGTGGATATTGCGAAATTCTTTCTGGAATTTACGGTAGATGAATCCTGCGGCAAATGTCCTCCGTGCAGAATCGGTACGAAGAGAATGCTCGAGATCCTCGAGAAGATCACCGACGGAAGAGGCGAACTGGAAGACATCGACAAGCTGGAAACTCTGGCGAAGAACATCAAGGCTTCCGCGCTGTGCGGTCTGGGGCAGACAGCTCCAAACCCGATTCTCAGCACGCTGAGATACTTCCGGGACGAATATATCGCTCACGTTGTCGACAAGAAATGTCCTGCCGGCGTATGTAAGAAGCTCATTCAGATTAAGATCAATCCGGATATCTGCAAGAGCTGCGGTATCTGCGCGAAGTTGTGTCCGACCACCGCGATCAGAGGGGAAAAGAAAGTTCCTTATGAAATCGATCAGTCTAAGTGCCTGAAATGCGGCGCATGCGTAGAAAAATGTCCGTTTAAGGCAATTTACAAAGAAGCGTAGGAGGAAGAAGAAAATAATGAGTATGGTAAATATTACGATTGACGGAAAACCTGTCCAGGTACCTGCGGGTACGACAGTATTAGAGGCTGCAAAGCAGGCCGGCATCGATATTCCTACACTCTGCTACTTAAAGGATATCAACGAGATCGGCGCGTGCAGAATGTGTCTCGTGGAGATCAAGGGCGCGAAGGCGCTTCAGGCGGCATGTGTGTATCCGGTTGCAGAGGGAAATGAAATTCTTACAGCTTCTCCGGCGGTTAAGGAAGCGAGGAAGGTAAATCTCGAACTTCTTCTCTCCAACCACAAGAGAGAATGCCTCACCTGTGTGAGAAGCAAGAACTGTGAGCTGCAGAGCCTTGCGGATGAACTGAATATTACGGATCTCAGATTTGAAGGGGAAAGATGCGATCTGCCGATGGATCTTACGTCGGCGTCTCTCGTCAGAGATCCTCAGAAGTGTATCGCCTGCAGACGCTGCGTGGCAGTCTGCAGAAACGTACAGAAGATCGGAGTGATCGACGCTGTTAACAGAGGTTTTAATACTTCTATCGGACCTGCGTTCGGCATGGGTATCGGTGAAGTTGCCTGCGTAAACTGCGGTCAGTGTCTCGTTGCCTGTCCGGTAGGCGCAATCACTGAAAAGAGCGCGATCAACCAGGTCTGGGATGCGATTGCAGATCCGGAAAAAGTGGTACTCGTGCAGACGGCTCCGGCGGTAAGGGCTGCCATCGGTGAAGAATTCGGCATGCCGATCGGTTCTGTCGCTACGAAACAGATGGTAGGCGCTATGCTGGGTCTGGGATTCGATAAGGTATTCGATACAGATACGGCGGCTGACCTGACCATTCTGGAAGAAGGAACAGAGCTGCTTCATAGAATTCAGAACGGCGGAACACTGCCTCTGATCACATCCTGCAGCCCGGGCTGGATCAAGTACTGTGAGCACTACTATCCGGAGTTCCTGGATAATCTCTCTTCCTGCAAATCTCCGCATGAGATGTTCGGCGCAGTGCTGAAATCCTACTATGCGGAGAAGAATAATATCGATCCGGCGAAGATCGTTACCGTATCCATCATGCCTTGTACGGCAAAGAAATACGAAGCGGCGAGACCGGAGCTCAGCGATAAAGGTTATCAGGATGTGGATTATGTTCTCACGACGAGAGAACTGGCGAGAATGATCAAGGAAGCCCGCATCGAATTCAATAACTGCGACGGTGAGTTTGAGGATCCGTTCGGTCCGGCGTCCGGCGCAGGCGTCATCTTCGGTGCTACCGGCGGTGTAATGGAAGCGGCTCTCAGAACGGTTGCGGATATTCTTACCGGCGAAGATCTCGAGAGCATCGAATATCACGAAGTCAGAGGACTGGAAGGAATCAAAGAAGCTTCGGTGGAAGTTGCCGGAATGGAAGTAAAGTTGGCGGTAGCTCATGGCCTCGGAAATGCATCCGCACTTCTCGACAAGATCAAGAACGGCGAAGCGGAATATCATTTCATCGAAATCATGGCCTGCCCGGGCGGCTGCGTAAACGGCGGCGGTCAGCCGATCCAGCCTGCGAAAGTGAGAAACTGGGTCAATATTCCTCAGCTCAGAGCACAGGCTCTCTATGAGGAAGATAAAAATCTTCCGATCAGAAAGTCTCATAAGAATCCTGTCATCATGAAGAATATCTATGAAGACTGGCTGGGCGAGCCGGGAAGCGAGAAAGCGCACCATCTGCTCCATACGACTTATACCGCAAGAGATAAGTTTTAAATTTTATCAGAATAAAATGCGCAAAATCCGGAGAGTGTGAATTTTGTGCAGATGACAGACCCCTTTTCTGGAGAAATATATTTCACAGTGAAAGGGGTCTGTGTATTTTTCGTATCCGGACGGCGGGGAAGAACAATACACAGATCGCAGCCGCATCGTGCCGGGAAACTCCGATCTGCAGAAATTCAAAATAAAATGAACGGAGACAGATTAAATTGCAAAAAGACGCCGACTTTTTTTGTATAATAAACGGATAAAGCCAATTGCTGACGAATGTATTTGTATAAAATAGAACCGATATCCTTTCGTCTCTATTGCAGGCGGCGGGTTTTCTATTTTGGATTTTCACAGGAGCCGAAGTCTCCGATAAAAATCCGGAGAAACAGATCGAAAATCGTGGAAGGAAAAAAGAATGAAATTTCTCTCAAAACTGGCGCTGAGCCTGGAACCCTATGTTCCCGGCGAGCAGCCCAAAGATAAAAAATATATCAAGCTGAATACAAACGAAAATCCCTATCCGCCGTCGGAAAGGGTTCTGTCGGCGATCAAAGAAGAAGCGGAGAATCTCCGTCTCTATCCGGATCCGGATGCCTCGGCAGTTCGCACGGCGGCGGCGCAGTATTATAACCGTGCGCTGTCTCTGACAGGTGAAGATCTTCTTACAGAGGAGAATATCTTCGTGGGCAATGGTTCCGACGAAGTGCTGGCCTTACTGTTTCCGGCATTCTTTAAGGGAAAGAAGATCGCTTTCGCAGATATTACCTACAGTTTTTACCCGGTATATTGCTCTCTTTTTGAAGTCAGCTATGAACTTCTGCCCCTCCAGGAGGATTTTTCCTTCGATCTGGATCAGTACTGCGGAGGCCTCGCTCCGGATATCGAAGGGGTGCTCCTCTGCAATCCCAACGCGCCCACCGGCCGTCTGCTGCCTCTGAAAGAAGTGGAGCGTATTCTTTCGTCAAATGAGGACAAACTGATCGCAACAGATGAAGCTTACATCGATTTCGGAGGCGAGACGGCGGCGGGAATTGTCAACCGTTATCCCAATCTGATCGTGACGCAGACGCTGTCAAAATCCCGCCAGTTAGCGGGGATGAGAGTAGGACTGGCCATCGCTTCCAAACCGCTGATCGCCGGTCTGAACGCTGTAAAAAATTCCTTTAATTCTTATACGGCGGATCGTCTCTCCATCGCTGCGGCGAGGGCATCCTTTGAAGATACCCTTTATTTTGAACAGACCCGCGCGAAGATCATTCAGACGCGTCAGCGTACGGCAGAGGAGCTGGAAGCTCTCGGATTTGATATCATTCCGTCCGCTGCGAATTTTATTTTCGCGAAACCGGTCGGTATAGGAGCGGCAGATTTATTTCAGGCTCTTCGGGAAGAAGGAATTTTAGTGAGATATTTCGACCGGCCCCGTATCGGCGACCGTCTCCGCATCAGTATCGGCACCGATGAAGAGATGGATCGTCTGATCTCGGCGGTCAAAAAGATATTGGGACAATAATGCGCAGTGATTAAATATATATTTTTGCAGCGTTTTTACAGGCAGGTGAAACAGTGTTTGATATCAAAGAAAATCTGAAAAAATTGCCGGACAAACCCGGAGTTTATCTGCACAAGGATAAACTGGGGCATGTCATCTATGTCGGGAAGGCAGTATCTCTGAAGAACCGGGTACGCCAGTATTTTCAGTCTCAGACGAATATGCCGCCGAAAGTGCGGGCGATGGTGGCCCATATCGAGGAGTTTGAATATATCACCACGGATTCTGAGATGGAGGCGCTGATTTTAGAGTGCAATCTGATTAAGAAGTATATGCCGAAGTACAATGTGCTTCTGCGGGATGATAAGACTTATCCCTATATAAAAGTGACTGTAAAAGAGGATTTTCCGCGGATTCTGAAGACCCGGAGAGTGGTGGAGGACGGCTCCAGATATTTCGGTCCGTACAGTGACGCGGGTGCGGTCAATGAGATCATCGATCTGCTCAACAGCGTCTATCTGCTGAAGCGCTGTTCCGCCAGGTCTTTTCCAAAGGATTTTCGTCCCTGTCTGAATTATCATATCGAGCAGTGTAAGGGCGTATGCGCCGGAAAGGTTTCGAAAGAGGAGTACCGGAAGCAGGTGGACAGCGTGCTGGCATTTCTCAAAGGCCAGACAAAAGAACTCACCGATACGCTGACAGAAAAAATGATGGCCGAATCAGAAGCGATGAATTTTGAAAAGGCGGCGGAATACCGGGACAGACTTCGGGCGGTAGAGGCGATCAGCGAAAAACAGAAGGTTGTGCTGACTTCCGCCGGCGATATGGATCTGATCCTTACCGCGAAAGGAGCGGAAGGAGCCTATGTCGTCATGTTTTATGTCCGCGGAGGCAAACTTTCCGGAAGAGAGAGCTATACCATGGAATCGGAGCTGGGCGAGGACCGGAGAGAAATCGTTTCGTCTTTTATCAAGCAGTATTATAGAAGCGATATGCTGATTCCCAAGGAGATCGCTCTGGAACAGGAGCCGGAGGACGGAGAACTTCTGGCGGGCTGGCTTTCCGCTATGAGAGGTTCGCAGGTGCGTCTGTTTGTACCTCAGAAGGGCGATAAACACGCGCTGATGCAGATGGCCCGCAGAGATGTCATCGAGATGATGAAGGTGCTGGATCAGAGGGCGGCTTCGGGAAGAGAGCGGATCGAAGCCGTGCAGAGGGAGCTGGAAAAGTTCTTCGGCACGCTGGTCACCATCGAGCATGCCAGACAGAAGGGAGATCTGTCAAAAGAAGGGAGGCGGAGCGGAGCGCCCCGTTCCTGGCGGATCGAATCCTACGATATTTCCAATATCAGCGGCGTAGATTCCGTGGGAGCTATGGTCGTCTTTGAAAACGGAAAGCCGGACCGCAAGTCCTACCGTAAATTCAAAATACGAACGGTAGACGGGCCGGATGACTACAGCAGCATGCAGGAAGTGATTTACCGCCGCTTTAAGCGGGCGCAGGAAGGCGATCCCGGATTTGAGCGAAGGCCTGATCTGCTTTTCATCGACGGCGGCAGAGGCCATGTAAATGCGGTCAGAGAGGTTTTGTCCGCCATGGGCGAACATATCGTCACCGTGGGCATGGTAAAAGACGACCGGCACAGGACGCGGGGCCTGATCATCGACGGAGAAGAACTGGATCTGAAAAAATATCCCGTCCTCTATCGTTATGTGACTTCCATACAGGATGAAGTTCACCGATTCGCTATCGATTATCACCACGGTCTGAGAAACAAGACGATGCAGCGTTCCGTTCTCGATGAGATTCCCGGCATCGGTCAGAACAGAAAAAAGTCTCTCCTTGCAGTCTTTGGCAGTATAGAGGGGATAAAGAATGCGGACGTCAGCGAGCTTGCGGCGGCGGAGGGGATGAATCGAAAAGCGGCGGAAGAGGTCCGTCTGTTTTTTGAACGCAGAGCACGAATGACGGAACAACCGAAAGCTGCGGATGCCGGCGGAGACAAGAGAAAGACGGCAGACTGAGAAATTTGTCCGGAAAAAAATCAGCCGCGCTTCACTTTGCAGGTGTGATGCGCGGCTATTTTTGTCGATGGGTTATTCTTCTTCGAGAGATAAAAGTTCGAATTCTGCTGCAACTCGTTCGAACAATGCGTCGTCTTCAATGTCGATGAGGTCGAATTCTTCATCGTCGATTTCTTTATATTCGTAGATGTAAACATCATCGGAACCGTCCTGCGGGAGCAGAGCGATATATTCCTTCTCTTCGAAATCAAAGATGCCGAGAATTTCGCATTCGATGTCTTCGCTGTCATCGAACTGAAGCGTGATATATTCCGCATCATCATCGAACTCTTCATTGTCGAGAATCTTATCGTCGGCCATGGTTCGTTCTCCTTTCATAAAAATCGTTAATCTATGCCCGATTGAATTCATTATAGCATCACAAAAAAGAGGACGCAATTGCTTTGTTTTAAAATCTCAGGTCTTCTGTTATAATGGATAACTGTAGATTTATTATTTTCAGATGTACTGTAATTTATGAAAGGATTGGAGATTGACATGAAAAAAAAGAAAGTAATAAGTGCGGTGTTAACTGCGGCACTCTGTCTTTCGGCAGCATGGCCGGCGGCGGTATCTGCGGATTCCGCGGATACGGTAAAACCGATCGACGGTACTGTTTCCGGAGAAGGGGTTCCGACGGAAGAGACGATCATTCACGCGCAGTATCTCAACGGATTTGAAGACGCTACAATCCGCCCTGAAAATCAGGTGACCAGAGCTCAGGCGGCGCAGATGCTCAGCGGAGTATCCGCAAAGACCGATGAAGGAAAACAGACTTCGGAGATTTCGTTCAGCGATGTAAAAGCCGATGCGTGGTATTACGATGCGGTCATGGAACTGGCGGAAGAAGGAATCCTGAAAGGATATCAGGATGGAACGTTCCGTCCTGACCGAAAGATTACGAGAGCGGAATTCGCGGCGGTCTTAAAAGCATACAATGACAGCGGAAATGCGGCGGAAAATCAGGGGAATGACCGGAGCGCGGCAGCCTCGTTCAGCGATGTATCCGAAAACAGCTGGTATTATGAGGCGGTCAGTGAAGCCGCGGCAAAGGGCTGGATTACAGGATATACCGGCGGGCTCTTTAAACCGGAATCCAACGCCACCCGTGCGGAATCCGTCACGATGATCAACCGCCTTCTGGGCCGATCGGCAGATAAAATGACGATCAATATGGCAACGGATATTCGGATTATGCCCGATGTAACCGACAGTCACTGGGCGTACTATCAGCTTCTGGAAGCTCTTACGGAGCATACCTGTACTGTTTCAGCGCAGGAAGAACGCTGGACTTCTCATCAGCCGGGGACAGTCGATCTCGCACAGGGCTGGCACAACATCGGCGGGGAACTGTTCCACGTCAGCAGCAGCGGCTGTTTTGACTACAACAAAGAAGTGGAAGGCCTTTCGCTGGACAGCTGCGGACGTTACACCACCGGAGACGCTGAGCTGGACGCTTTGCTGACGGCGGCGGTCAAAGAAGCTCTGAGGCCGGGAATGACGCAGGAAGAACGTCTGAGAGCTGTATATGATTACGCGAAAGAGACTTTCTCCTACCGCGGCGCGGAAAATGTGGAAACCGGCAGTACGGGCTGGGAACTGGGCGTTGCCAAGACAATGCTGACCGATCGCAAAGGAAACTGTTATTCCTGGGCAGCCGCGTTTACCTACCTGTCCCGTAAAGTAGGCTATCCGTCCAACGCCATCGCGGGTGAAAGCATTTCGGAAAAGGGAAACCGCTCTATCCATGCGTGGACGGAGATCGAATTTGACGGCACGCCGTATACCTTCGATCCTCAGATCGAGGCGGTCTATGCCGCAAATTACGGAATCAATTATGATCTCTACAAGAAAGCTTACGGTACGACGCCGATCACTTATGTGAAACCGGAAATTCAGGAACCGGAAGAACCGGAAACTCCGGAGCCGGACAGCAAACTGTCGGATATTCTCGATATCGTCTATGACGGCGTGGAATCTCCGAACACAGCGAAAATAGCGCTGAATTCTGAAAATGAAAAATATTATCTGGGAGTAGAAGGGCTGGATTACAGAGCCGGCATAGGCAGCGACGCTCTGGTAATCGCAATCCCGCATTCCGTAGTACTGATCGAGATGAACGAAGGAGCGGATATCGAGGCGGCGAAGAAGAGTATCAAGGAGAACGCTGACGGAAGAAAGTGGATCTGCGTAGGCGTTTCTGATGAAGATATCCGCGTGGAAAGCGCAGGCAATTATATTCTCCTGGTGATGGCGGACAATTCTGAAGAGTATATCGCGAATTTTTCTGCTCATGCGGAAGAAATTGCGGCGATGTGACCGAATAGAATAAGACAAAAGTGTGTTTTTTGAAAATTCCGCCTTTCGGCGGAGTCTGTTCAGGATTGGTAATGTATCATGAAAATTGATGAGCGAAATGAAATTTTTCACAGCTGTACCGGAGATGATATCACGAAGACAGTGATCTCGGAATTTGCGGAATTCTGCAGAATTCCCCGGGGATCGGGAAACGAGAGGGAGATTACAGAGTATCTGAAGCAGCGTCTGATTTCCGAAGGTCTTCATCCCGAGACAGACCGCAGCGGGAATCTCATCTGTGACATTCCCGCTTCTTCAGGCTGCGAAGAAAGTCCTCTCACCGTGCTTCAGGGTCATACTGATATGGTCTGCGCCGTGCGCGATGATTCGTATTCTCCGGAGAGAGATCCGGTTGTCTGGCAGCTTGCGAAAGAGCATGATACCGGAAGGGAGATTCTCTGCACTGACGGAAGATCCTCTCTGGGAGCTGACTGCGGGTTGGGAGACGCCGTCTTGTTGTGGCTTCTCTTCGAAAGCGGATGCAGTCACGGACCTCTCCGGCTGATTTTTACCGTAGAAGAGGAGATCGGACTGGCAGGAGCGAAAAAACTCGATCCATCGGTATTTGACGATGTGAAATATGTGATCAATGTAGACGGTTTTCACTGGGGAAGGTTGATCGCAGGCAGCGCGGGAGGCAGCAGAGAAACCTATCGTACCGAGGCTCAGCTGATCCCCCTGCCGGAAGATGAAATTTCTTCCGGCAGCTGTATCGCTCTGGAACTGGGACTCTTCGATTTTCACGGAGGTCATTCCGGCTATGATATCGACAAGGGACGGGCCAATGTTATCAAATTGCTCAACAGTCTGCTGTATTTCATGAAACGGGACGGGATTCCATATCGCCTTTCCGGATATAACGGCGGGATCGGACATAATGTGATTCCCGGCGAGGTGTCCGCTACGATTGTCATGCGGCGGGAGGATATGCTGGCGTTTCAGCGTCTGGTCAGTATTTTCATGCGGCGTCTCATCGCAGATTATGAGAAGACTGATCCGAACGGACTGTTTCGCTACAATGAGGTGGCGCTGCCGGAATTTCTTCTGGTTCAGTCTCAGCAGGACCGGCTGATACGATTCATCGAAAATCTCAGCGACGGGGTTCTCTATCGTATGGAGGAGATCGAAGGCGTCATCGATACGTCATCTAATCTGGGCATGGTGCGGTTTGATTCCCGCAGAGCGGGCAAGGACAGCCGTGTGATGATAGAGATTATGTCTTTTGTCCGCAGTATGACGCCGGCGTATCACGATGAAGTGATTTCCTCTCACAGGAAAGAAGCCGAGGTTCAGGGATTTCGGGAGGAAATCGACGAGTACAGGACGTGGGTCTTTGATCACCAAAATCCGTTGCTGCATATTATGGCGGATATCTACCGGGAGATTGCCGGATCTGAGCCGGAGATTACAGCTGTCCATGTGGGACTGGAGCCATCCGCTTTCTGTGAAAAGTCGGAGGATCTGCACATGATCAATGTGGGGGCGGATGTCATCGATCCTCATACCGTACACGAGCGTGTCCACACAGACACCATACGTCCGTTTGCCCTTCTCATGGCGAAGACTCTCGAGAAGATCGCGAGACCAGGAGCATAAAGCTCCGGACGGAGTGTCTGTCAGACCTTACTTCGTATTTTGAATGGACGGTATGCGGGATGAAAGGCTGCGCATAATAAAAGACCGGAAAAGGAGTCATCCTTTTCCGGTCTTGTTTTTTATTCTTCTTCCTGTTCAAACTGAGAATTGTAGAGGTCGGCATAAAATCCGCCTTTTTCGAGGAGTTCCTCGTGGGTGCCCTGTTCTATGATATCGCCTTCTTTCATCACGAGGATGACGTCAGCATCTTTTATCGTAGAAAGACGATGGGCGATGACAAAACTGGTCCGTCCTTCCATCAGTGTATTCATCGCCTGCTGGATGCGGGTTTCGGTTCTCGTATCTACGGAACTGGTGGCTTCGTCCAGGATCATGATCTTGTTGTCTGCCAGGATCGCCCGGGCGATGGTCAGAAGCTGTTTCTGCCCCTGCGATACGTTGCTGGCTTCTTCGTTCAGCTCCATCTGATAGCCGCCCGGAAGCGTCTGAATGAAATGATGTGCGTTAGCCGCCTTTGCCGCTTCGATGACTTCTTCGTCTGTGGCATCCAGTCTTCCGTAGCGGATGTTTTCCATGATCGTGCCCTTGAAGAGCCAAGTGTCCTGAAGGACCATGCCGAAGAGACGGCGTAGATCGCCGCGCTTCATATCTCTGATGTCGTGGCCGTCTACCCGGATGCTGCCTCCGCTGACATCGTAAAAACGCATCAGCAGTTTGACAATCGTCGTCTTGCCGGCGCCGGTAGGCCCGACGATTGCGGCTGTCTGGCCGGCTTTTATGTTGGAACAGAGATCGTGGATGATCACCTTATCCTGCGTATACCCGAATCTGACATGATCGAATTCCACATTTCCGTGAAATTCGGATAAATCGAAGGTATTTTCCGCTTCCGGGATTTCCTCTTCCTCATCCAGAAATTCAAAAACCCGTTCCGCAGCGGCGGCCATGGACTGGAGCATATTCGATACCTGAGCCAGCATCGACATCGGCTGAGTGAGATTTCTCACATACTGGATGAATGCCTGGATATCTCCGACCTTGATAACTCCTTTGATAGCCAGAATGCTTCCGCTGATGGCGACGGCTACATAGCCCAGATTGCCTACCAGATTCATCACCGGCTGCATCAGACCTGAGAGAAACTGGGATTTCCATGCGGATTCGAAGAGGATATCGTTAGTCTTATCGAATTCTTCGATTACTGATTCTTCGCGGCCAAATGCTTTTACAACGCGGTGGCCGCTGTAGATTTCTTCTACCTGGCCGTTGATTTTTCCCAGATACTTCTGCTGCGCTTTGAAGTATTTCTGCGAGATTTTGATGACGATTCCCATGAAAATCGCTGACAGCGGGATGACGAGAACAGCGATCAGCGTGATCAGCGGGCTGATCGTAAGCATGATGATGATAATGCCGATGACCGTTGTGACGGAAGTAATCAGCTGGGTGACGCTCTGGTTCAGGCTCTGTCCCAAAGTATCCACATCGTTTGTGATACGGGAGAGTACTTCTCCAACGGTCTTGGATTCGAAGTAACTCATCGGCATACGGCTGATCTTTTCGGAAATTTCCTTTCTCATGCGAAAGCTCAGTTTTTGTGTAATGCCGCTCATGAGCCAGCCCTGAACAAAGGAAAATGCCGAGCTGATGAGATAGAGTCCCAATACCGACAGCAGGATATAGCCGATCTTTGTGAAGTCGATTCCTCCTGTGCCTCCGATTTTACTCATGAGGCCGGTGAAAATTTCGGTGGTGGCCTGGCTCAGAACTTTGGGGCCGGCGATGCTGAAGACCGTACTTCCCATAGCGAAGGCGATGACGATAATCAGCGCCGCACGATAAACAGAAGCGTATTTCAGGAGTTTCTTTAAGGTGCCTTTAAAATCTTTTGCTTTTTCTCCCGGCATTCCGCTCTGCATCGGTCCTCTTCCCCGACGGGCGGGCCTTGTCTGAGATGTGTTGGTTTCACTCACTATAAAGCACCTCCTTCCAGTTCCGCTTTTGAGAGCTGAGAATGTGCGATTTCTCTGTATGTTTCGCAGCGCTCCATCAGTTCGCTGTGCGTGCCTATCCCTACCACGTTCCCTTCGTCCAGCACGATAATCTGCTCCGCGTGCATGATCGTGCTGATGCGCTGCGCCACGATGAGTTTTGTGGCTTCGCCGATATGCTCGTCGAGAGCATGACGGAGCGCCGCGTCGGTTTTATAGTCCAGTGCGGAAAAGCTGTCGTCGAAGAGAAAAACCTTCGGCTTCTTTGCGATAGCTCTGGCAATCGAAAGACGCTGTCTCTGACCTCCGGAGACGTTTGTTCCGTCCTGAGATACAGGGCTTTCGAATTTGCTGGGCTTCGCTTCGATAAAGTCGGAAGCCTGAGCGATTTCCGCCGCGTATTTCATATCTTCATCAGAGATTTCATCACCGCCGAACTTCAGATTTGACCGGATGGTACCGGAGAAGAGTACTCCCTTCTGCGGCACATAACCCAGAGAATCTCTGAGTTTTTTCTGAGAAAGCTCCCGGATATCGATGCCGTCCAGCGTAATTCTTCCGCCGGTCACATCGTAAAACCGGAGAATCAAACTGAAGATCGTCGATTTTCCGCTGCCCGTGCTGCCGATAAAAGCGGTGGTCTGCCCCGGTTCCGCGGTGAAAGTCAGATGATTCAGTGAATTCTCCTCTGCATCAGGATAATGAAAGGATACGTCTTCAAAGGCGATCCTTCCGGTGATATGGGAGAGTTCTTCATCTCTGACTCTGCTTCTGTCGGTGACTTCCACTTCTGTCTGAATGATTTCATCGATTCTGGCGGCGGCAACGCCTGCACGGGGCAGCATGATCGAAATCATGGTCAGCATCAGGAAAGACATGACGATAAGCATGGTATAAGTGATAAATGCAATCATATCTCCGACCTGAAGATTTCCGAGGTCGACGCCTTTCGCCCCCTGCCAGACGATGAGGACTGAAATGCCGTTCATGATCAGCATCATCACAGGCATCATGAAAGTCATGACGCGGTTTGTGAAGAGCTGTGTTTTCATGAGATCGCGGTTTGATTTTTCAAATCGTTCCTCTTCGTGTTTTTCTCTGCTGAATGCCCGGATTACCGGGATGCCGGTGAGTATTTCTCTGGATACCAGATTGAGTTTATCCACGAGAGTCTGAAGAATTTTGAATTTCGGCAGTGCGATCGCCATCAGGGTGCCTACCAGCAGAACGATGGCAGTTACGGCTACCGCGATGATCCAGGACATGCCGGTTCTGGTCTGGGATACTTTAATGATGCCGCCGATGCCGAGAACGGGAGCATACAGTACCATGCGGAGCAGCATGACGCAGACCATCTGTACCTGCTGGATGTCGTTTGTGCTGCGCGTGATCAGCGAAGCTGTGGAGAAACGGTCCGTCTCTCCGCCGGAAAAGGAAACTACTTTTTTAAATACTCTTCCCCTCAGATCCCGTCCGATCGCCGCCGCTGTACGGGAGGCGATGTAAGAGACTGCGATGGCGGCGATCATCATGATGAGAGAATAGAGCAGCATCATGCCGCCGGTACGGAAGAGGTAGGAGGTCTGAAGCGCGTCGGTATCCACGCCGATCGCGTCGTATTCCTGGCGGACGAAGGCGAGGGCCATCTGTGAGATGATAGAATCGCTCATATCTCCCATCTGCTGAATCGCTTCCTCGCGGATTTTGACGACGGTTTCATCGTCCAGCTGACCTGCGGCTCTCAATGACGCCAGCTGTTCCAGGCTGAAGTCCGGCATGTTTTCTGTGATACCTGCGGTATTTTCAGCGCTGCCGGCGTTCTCAGAACCGTCCTGCTCCTGTGCCGTATAAGAGAGCATCACCATAGGGACGCCGAAGATATCGTTTAATTCCTCTATATTTTCACGTCCTTTTTGACGGATGGTATAGACAGGATCGCCGGAAGACGTCTGGGAATCCTGACTGTAATATTCGTGAAATGTTTTGATCTCGTCCTGGGTCATGAAGACGCTCAGACTGTCAAAAGTGGATCCGCGGATTTCATCGGGAGCGGCGTTTTCGATACCGCCCTGCTGAATCCCCACATCTACGATGTCCGATGTGTACTGCGGCAGGGAGAGATCGCACCAGGCCTCCACAATGAGCAGGAGAACGATCAGGAAGATAGCCCCTTTATGTTCTCCGAGGGACTGAAATATTTTTCTCAAGTTTTCATCTCCTTTCGATATTAATTCTGTTCTTTTTTTCTTTTTCTGTCGTGCGCGGTCTGTTCCGCGTTTCGCTTCTGTCTCATCTTCAGCTCATCCTCCATTATGGTATGGAGCTGATCCCAGAGACCGATCAGCTGTTCCATGCGAGCCGGGCCCATCCGGTCGAAGACTCTGTCAAAATAGTCGCAGATATCTGTGAAGACCTGTTTCCGGACGGTGTCACCTTTTTCCGTGAGGCGGATCAGTGTGCTGCGCCGGTCGTTTTTATCCGCGGAGCGTTCGATGTAACCTTTTGTCTCCAGCGAACGAAGGGTTCGGGAGACTGCGGGCGATGATACCTTGAGCTGAGATGCCAGTTCAGAGACATAGATCCCCTTTGTGCCGGGATTGCGCAGAGAATAGGCGTAGATTGTCTGCAGAGGCATAAACTCTCCCCGAGGCAGATCAGAGAACAGAGAGTCCAGCCGGAGCATCATGAATTTTTGGCACATCCGCATGTGCCGGTCCCGTAATTCTTTACTGATCATGAAAATCTCCTTATAGAAAAATAAATTGCGAAACAAATAATTGTGTTATAAGTTAACGTTGTTATTTAAATGCTCATATATGATAACGCTGTGTAAACTCTGTGTCAACCTTTAAAAGTTTATATTTGTGCGTGTGCACAAATAAAGATGGTATTATATGGTGGTCTTCTGAATTTTTAATGAAATCTTTGTGTAAATGAGAAAAGAGAAAGCGCCTTTCCCGGTGAATGCTGTGAAAGACGCTTTGTTTCTCTTATTCTTCTGTTTGAACGGCCTGGCGCCGGCGCTGTTCGGGGCGGGCCTGCGGCAATGAATATCGGGGCTACACCTGCGGGGCGAATACCCGGAGGACTCGTCCGGCAAATCGCTTCATGAGATTCATTTTTTTGTAGTCCGACATCGTAATCCGATGCGAATCGGCGAAAGTTCTGTGGAAATCTTCGGTGATATCTTTCAGAACATCGTTTTCGAAAATCAGGCAGGCGCATTCGTAATGAAGATAAAGACTGCGGAAGTCGAGATTGATCGTTCCTACTGCCGCGATGTTGCCGTCGGCCTCCACCACTTTGGAGTGAACAAAGCCCGGCGTATATTCGTAGATGTGAACGCCTGCTTCCAGCAGTTCCGGATAATAGGTCTTTCCGATGAGATTGACCGTCTTCTTGTCCGGAATATACGGCAGGAGAATCCGCACGTCAATTCCGCTTTTTGCCGCGCGCTTCAGGGCATTGAGCATTTCATCATCTAAGACCAGATAGGGGGTCATGATGTGGACATAATCCACTGCCGAATGAATGATGTTCAGATAGATGCTCTGCGCTACCGATACAGGGGAGTGAGGTCCGTCGCCGTAGGGGATGATAAAACCGTCCCCTTCCCGGGGAACTCTGTCGCTGCGTACGCTGACATACGGCTGATAGAGTTTCGCATCCTGAGAAACCGTAGTATTCCAAAGCTGAAGAAACATCAGCGTATAATTTCGCACCGCGTCTCCCTGCAGTAGAAAACAGTTATCTTTCCACTTGCCGAACCGCTCTTCTTTATTGATATATTCGTCGGCCAGATTGATGCCGCCGCTGAAAGCGGCTTTTCCGTCGATGACGAGTATTTTTCTGTGATCCCGGTTATTGTAATGAGTGGAGAAAAACGGCGTGACCTTGGCGAAAGTCTTCGCTTTAATGCCCATAGAGGTCAGCGTCGATACGTAATCTCTCGGAAGCGTCGTCATGCATCCGATGTCATCGTACATCACCCGGACTTCTACGCCGGAACGGGCTTTTCTCTGCAGGATTTCCAGAATCGTATTCCAGAAGATTCCTTCACGAATGATGAAAAATTCGAGAAAAATAAAAGATTCCGCCTTTTCGAGCTGTCTCACGATCTCCGGGAAAGCGTCGTCGCCCAGCGGAAAATACTTTACGGAGGTGTTGCGGTAAGATGCATAACCGCCGGCGTTTTCGATGTATTGAGACAGCGCGGAGACCCTCCGGTTTTGCGCGCGAAGCGCGTCGCGGACTTCCGGGGCGGTGCGGGAATATTTCTCCGTATCTTCCAGCGATTGACGCACCGCTTTTGTGGATGCGATAGACCCGATATTATAGTGCGACAGCAGATAGAGCATGGATCCGAAGAAAGGAAGCAGAGCCACCGGAATAATCCAGGAGATCTTATAGGTCGGATTGCTCTCACTGTTGAGGATGACGATAAAAATTCCGGCGCTGGCCAGAACCATAAAGAGCAGAATCACTTCTTTTGTATGGCGCTCACTCCAGGAGAAAGTCACCGCAGCCAAGACTACCACCTGAAGAATGATCAGCAGAGCAGAGATACAGATGCGACTGAAGATGAGCCTAAATATGGAATTTTTTGGAACTGTTTTAATTTTCTCCAAATCATAGTCTCTGATTTTTCTCGGATTACTCATATTCTTCCTTTCGATCTGATGATTGCTTCTAAAATAGTATGTTCGCTGTGACAGGAATTCATTTATTGTTTGCTGTATTTTTTCGCATAAAACACAGAAACAGTATAACACAGTGGATTTTTTTTGTCCAAAGAGACGTGAAATTTTCAAGCAAACGCATGATTTGGCCGTGTCTGCACATACTGTCTTTGACTCGATTCCGCAGACGTCTCATATCTTCGGAACGGAAGATCTCCGCTGTGCGATGGCGGCCGCAGGGAATCAGAAATAAGATTTTGAAAAGAAAAGAGGAGGCAAGATATGGATTACAAAAAATACTCTCAGGGTTTCAGTCCGTCACCCACGTATATCAAAAATATCGTTCTGGCGTTTTTCGTAGGAGGAGCGATCTGCGAGCTGGGTTATCTGATTCAGGCGGGGCTGATCGCCACGGGGATGGACAGGGAACTGGCGGGGATCTGGTCTACGGTAGCCCTGATCTGCGGAGCTCAGATCATCACGGGACTGGGATGGTACAATACCCTGGGCCGGATCGGCGGAGCCGGCGCAGCGGTGCCGATTACCGGGTTTGCGAATTCTATTGTAGCTCCGGCGATGGAATATAAAAAGGAAGGCGTCGTCATGGGCGTAGGAGCTAAGATCTTCAGTCTGGCGGGGCCGGTGCTGGCCGTCGGCTTTTCTCTTTCCGTCGTCATCGGCGTAGTCTACATGCTCATCGGCAGAATTCTTTAGGAGGCGGATATTATGGCAGAGATAAAGGAAATGGCGGAAAAAATCCGGCAGGCGGAAAGAGGGGAAACTCCTGATGACGCGGCGGGAAGAGCCAAGGCGGCAAAAGAAAAACAGGAACGCAGGGGAATAGCGGATGAGATCTGTAAAAGAATCGGGAATAGGACATTTGAATATACCAATCGCCCCTGCATCATCGGCGCCGGTAGCGTAGCGGGAGAGATGGAGGGACAGGGACCTCAGGCGAAGTGGTTCGATATGATTCTGCAGGACGATTCTATGGGAGAAGAAACCTGGGAAAAATCGGAGTCCAAGATGTTCCGCACGGCGGTGGAATATGCTCTGAAAGATGCGGGGCTTCACCGCCGGCAGATCGACGCGATACTGTGCGGTGATCTGCTCAATCAGCTGATGGCGTCTTCTTTTATGGTTCGCGATCTGAATATTCCGTTTCTGGGGCTTTACGGTGCGTGTTCCACGATGACGGAATCTATGCTGGTCGGAGGCGCGATGGTGGACGGCGGTTATTGCCGCAACGTACTCGCGGGGGCTTCCAGCCACTTTTCCACTGCGGAACGTCAGTTCCGCCTTCCGCTGGAACACGGAAATCAGCGGGATCTCACGGCGCAGTGGACCGCCACCGCTTCCGGAGCCGTGGTCATATCATCTGAGCGAAAGAGCCATATCTGTCTGACCCATGCTACCATCGGAAGAATCGTGGATCCGGGAATTACCGATTCTAATTGTATGGGTGCGGCGATGGCTCCCGCAGCTTTCGATACGATTCGAAATCATCTGGAGGATCTGGGAAGAACACCAAAAGATTACGATCTGATTCTCACAGGGGATCTGGGTAATGTGGGCCGGAGAATCCTGGTGGACTTCTCAGAGCAGGGATCTAAGCTGCCGGAACTGAAATCAGTTTATGACGACTGCGGCTCTATGATTTTCGATACGTCAAAACAGGATGTTCACTCCGGGGGCAGCGGATGCGGCTGTTCCGGTTCGATTATCGCAGGAAGAATCTGCAGACAGATGGAAGAGGGCAAGATCAGGCGCGCTATGCTGATATCCACCGGAGCTCTGATGTCCACCATCAGCAGCCAGCAGGGCGAATCCATTCCGGGCATCGCTCATGCGGTGACGATAGAATATATGCCGTAGCGGATGTTACGGCAGGATATTGTGAATATATTCACAATATGAAGAAAGGACAAGATTTATAATGGAAATTGATATTTTTGAAATGATTCGCGTCTTCGCAGTAGGCGGCGCCATCTGTATCATCGGTCAGCTTCTGCTGGATTTTACAAATCTCAATGCGCCTAAAATTCTCGTACTGTTCGTAGCGTCCGGGGCGATACTCACCGCTGTGGGGCTGTATGATCCCATTGTGGAATTCGCTTCAAACGGCGCTACCGTACCTCTGCCGGGCTTTGGATATTCTCTGGTCAAGGGAGTGATGAAGGGGATCGAGAGCGATGGCTGGATCGGCGTGTTTACCGGGGGCATAAAAAATACGGCCGCCGGGATTACGGCTGCCGTAGTATTTGGATATCTGGTCGCTGTCGTTTCCGACACAAAGTCGAAGCGATAAAAAATAATATTCGCTTTTTACCGGGACGGACACTGCAGGACGAAAAAGAGCATTTTCAAATTTTCCTGTCCGGCGGCGGACGATTGTTCTTCGTGTCCTGCAGTCCCGCGGATTTGCAGATATCTTTATTCGGAGAGAATTTTTTCTTCCAGCAGAGTTGCGGCATCCTCCACACAGCCGGAACAGCTTCTGAGTTTCGGCCGTCCTTTGCCGCCCAACAACTCTCTGCAGATGACGGAAGTGTTTTTCTCCCGGAAGGCGTCCTGCAGTTCTCTCATGAGTTTATATGTCTTCTGTTTTGTGGACGGCGCTTCAAGATTTGCGTCGCTTGAGAGTGCGCTGGCGATCATCAGCATCCCGCATACGGCGCCGCAGGTTTCATTGGCGCCCATTCCAAAACCAAAGCCTTCCGACATGCGGAAGACGTCTTTTTCATCCATTCCGATGACGTCCGAAAATGTACAGGCGACCGCCTGGGCGCAGTTATATCCGCTGTGGTGTTTTTTTACCGCTTCTTCCGCTCTTTTTCCCATAAATTACTTCATCTCCTTTTTATTAAATCGCTGTTTATTCGTGTCATGTTTTTCTCTTACTGTCAGGGCTGCAGACACTGATAAACTATATTATACCGTCGAATTCCCCGAATCGCAACAGAGACCGGATTCACGTCTTTCCGGATGCCGGAGAGTATCTTTCGATACTGGCGAGGACTTCTGCTTAACCGAGAAGAGCGAGAAAACGAAATCTAATGTAAACTTTTTGCGTAATAAAAGTTGACAATTAGGTTTACGAAATTTATAATGGTTTACAATAGAGGAGGAGATTATATGGAAAAAGAAATGGATAAATATGAAAACAGAAAAGAAATGCGCGCGCAGGACGGGAAGAAGCTTACAGGAAAAAAGCTGCAGACTGCAGATATGATGTACATCGCCCTGTCCGCCGCGCTGATCACTGTCTGCGCTTGGATTTCGATTCCGGCGGCAGTTCCTTTTACTCTGCAGACCTTTGCAGTCTGTATGACGGCCGGTCTTTTAGGGCTCAAGCGGGGAACGCTGACGATAATCGTCTATCTTCTGATGGGTGCGGTGGGCCTTCCTGTATTTACGGGATTCCGCGGGGGACTCGGAGCCATTTTCGGTACTACAGGCGGTTATCTCGCGGGATTTATTCTGACGGCGTTCATCGTAGGATTCTGTGCCGATCGTTTCGGAAGGAAGCTCCCTGTCCTAATGGCGTCGATGGTCCTGGGGATGACGGTATGTTATGCTTTCGGCACGGCCTGGTATATGTTTCTTTACATAAAGAATACCGGACCGGTAGGCGTCGGGACTGTGCTGGCCTGGTGTGTCATCCCGTTTATTATCCCGGATCTGCTGAAGATCGCTGCGGCCTCGCTGATCGCCGTACGACTGAAACGTTTTGTAAAATAAAGTGTCCTGTCCTGAAGAAGTGTGCAAATAATTGCTGCGGATAATAGTGTTTTGCATAGGGAAATATGATATAATAATCTGAGTTCAGCGATTTGTTCCGGCGTCGGTTTCCGTGCCGGAATGAAGAAGTTATGTTAAGAGTGATTATTTGTATTGCGGACAATACAGGAAAGGATTAACTATGCGGGGTACTCAGACGTTTTACAGGGCTGCTGACATTCAGGCGGCATATAAAAAGAAGCTGATCACGTCGGATGAAGCGGCGGGTCTGGTTCAGACGGGATATAAAGTTCATCTGGGAACATTCGGCGATATCGCCAGAGAGTTTGAAAAATCTCTGGCCAAGAGAAAAGACGAGCTGGATGAGGTTATCATCTATTCCTCTCTTTGGAGTTATGATGATACCTATGAAACGAACAAAGTGGATCCTTCTGGCGAGGTGTTCAAAATCTGGTCCACCCATATGAGCCAGAAGGACAGACGAGTAAAGACCGCGGGGCATGCATGGTATATTCCGATCCTTTACAGCGACAATAATCAGATGTGGTCTCAGGACAGCAAAGATAAAGTGGATATGGCGGTTATCATGGTAGGTCCGATGGATTCCTGCGGCAATTTCAATCTGGGGGTGACTATCGGAGAGATCAAGGGAATCATCCAGGCGGCAAAGACGGTCGTGGTGGAAGTAAATGAGAACATGCCTCGATGCAACGGCATAGAGAACTACATTAATATAGCGGAAGTGGATTACATCACGGAGAGTACAAACTATCCGATCGCCGAACTTCCTGTCAGAGAAGCCGGAGGAGCAGACGCCAAGATCGCCGAACTCATTCTTCCTCTGATCGAAGACGGCAGTTGTCTGCAGCTGGGCGTAGGTGCGATGCCGAACCATCTGGGCAAGCTGCTGGCAAAATCGGATTTAAAAAATCTCAGCGTCCACACTGAAATGCTGGTAGACGCTTTCGTAGACCTGTACGAAGAAGGCAAGATCTCGGGAATCAAGAATGTGCTGCCGGGGAAGATGGTGTATACTTTCGCGCTGGGAACGAGACGGCTGTATGATTTCCTGGACAACAATCAGATGTGCCTGGGCGCGCCGGTGGATTTCGTAAACAATCCGAATGTCATCGCGCAAAACGATAAAGTGATCTCCATCAATGCGGCTCTGCAGATCGATATCTATGGACAGGTCAGCTCTGAATCTATCGGTTTCAGCCATATCAGCGGACAGGGCGGTCAGATGAACTTCGTGGAGGGAGCTTATCACTCCAAAGAAGGAAAGAGTTTTATCTGCACCGCTTCGACAAAGACGAAGGACGGCGTGACCGAATCACTGATCCTCCCGTTCCTTCCGCCGGGCGGTATCGTCAGCTGCCCGAGATATGCTCCTCAGTACATCGTTACCGAATACGGCATTGCGATGCTGAAAGGACTCAACACATGGGAAAGAGCCGAAGCGCTGATCAATATCGCACATCCTGATTTCCGTGAAGATCTCATCAAGCAGGCGGAACATCAGGGAATCTGGAAAAATACGAGCAAGCTGCTGTAGAATTATTCGCTGAATTGTTGCTGCAGGATAGAATCTTTGACAGATGGTAGATGTGTAAAAAGCGTATGGAGAAACATTTAAATTAAAGAATATTGAAAGATATCCCTTGGGACAGTATATTGGGGATATCTTTTTTCGTAGGAAAAACTTCATGAATTCCGCAGAATTGCCGCATGGTTTTCGGTTGCGGCCTTCTGCGGCGGGATGTATAATGAGAGCACAAAAGAGTTATCAAAACCGTAAAGGGGGTATCATTATGAAATCATTTAAGAGAATCGGAACAAAAGCGACAGCGGCGCTGTTAGTCATGCTGCTAACTTTATTCGCACTGTCCGGCTGCGGTGAGCCTCAGTCCGACGGCAGCAATGCAGCTTCCAGTTCGGGCGGCGATTCGGCTCCCTCTGTCTCTGCGGAGGAACCGAGCGCGGATCAGCCGGAAGATCAGATCTATGAGGTGGCGCTGACTTTTGTAAACGATAAATATATCGCGGAGGGTGACGAGTCTCTGGTAAAACTGATCACAGATGTGAGCGGCAGCGTCAAAGTCCCGGCGGATGAGAAAGGCATCGATGAAGCGTGTCTTCAGACGATTGAGCTCTTAAAGAAAGTTCCTGAAGGACAGGCTGATCTGACGACGGTGATCGGAAATGATATGAAGATCAACAGCGTTAAGGTGGACAGCGAAGGCAGGGCCACGGTAGATCTTGCGGAAGTTCCGGCGGACGGCATGGACAACTATACCGAACAGTTCTTTATCTATCAGATTACGAGTACACTGATGAATTCTTTCTCAGAAGTCAGCGGTGTGACATTTACTGTCGCAGGCCAGCAGGCGGAAACCATCGGAGGACACATGGATGCTGCAGCGGTATATACGCTGACAGATGTGGATAACTTCAACATGCCTTCCTGAGTCGGAAGAGCATTGTGATGAGAGTATTTATCGGCTCAGACGGGCGGACCGGGATTTCGGTCCGCCCGTATGCCGACGGTATATCGGGATAAATAGCCGGTCCGGATGTCATTGTATTTCGGCCGGTATATTTCAGTCACTGTTTCCGGGGAGTATGGGAGATGGCAAAACGTCGTATTACGAGCGGTCGTGGATTTTCGGGGCCGCAAGGGTCCAAGATGAAAATCTGCAATATCGAAAGAGGTTTGCCTACTGTAGGACAAGCGCACAAACGCATCGAGGAGGAGATCGCTGCGGCGAAATTCGGTAAATGGACTTGCATGAAACTGATTCACGGCTACGGTTCCAGCGGAAGAGGCGGAATGATCAAAAATTCGCTTCCATCGTTTTTAGATGCGCAGATGCGCAAGGGCAATATCCGGGACTATATCCGGGGCGAAGATTTTTCGATCTTCGATTCCTGTACCCAGCGGGCGCTTCTGCGCTATCCGGATCTCTCAGGGGATGCGGACTTGGAACAGTGCAATCACGGTATTACGATTATTTTGCTGTAGGATCTTCTTTCAATCCGGGAAGAGTTCTGATGGGCTCCCTTGAGCAGAGCTTGAGAACGATTTCAGTAGAGTGCCGGAAAACGCTGAATTCCGCAGATTTTTACCGAAAGCTGTGATTCCCGCAAAATCGACAGGCGAATTTTCCGTCTGCAGAAGACGGCGAGAGCGGCGCTGTGATGTAAAGAGACAGAAAGGAAAGAAAAAATAATGGACAGATATGAAATCAGAGATATTTCGCTGGCGCCGGACGGTCACCGCAAAATCGAGTGGGTCAGAAACAATATGCCGCTGCTGCGGGGACTGGAAAAGGAATTTTCCGAGAGCCGTCCCTTTGAGGGAGTAAAAATCGCTTTATCCGTGCATTTGGAAGCGAAGACTGCCTATCTCTGCCGTGTTCTGGCGGCGGGAGGAGCCCGGATGTCGGTGACCGGAAGCAATGTGCTGTCTACAAAAGATGAAATCGCTGCGGCTCTGGCGGAAGACGGTATGAGAGTTTTTGCCGTTCACGGAGCACAGGAGGATCAGTACTTCGATCATATCCGCAAAACTCTGTCCGACGGCCCGAATATCATCATCGACGACGGAGGCGATCTGGTGAGTATGATTCACAGGGAGATGCCGGAGCTTATCGAAAACGTGTGGGGCGGCTGTGAGGAAACGACTACCGGTGTGATTCGTCTGAAGGCCATGGAAAAGGACGGCGTTCTGAAGTTTCCTATGGTAGCGGTCAACGATGCCAAGTGCAAGCATCTTTTCGACAACCGTTATGGCACCGGACAGTCTGTCTGGGATTCCATCATGCACAATACGAATCTTATCGTGGCTTCCAAGACTGTTGTGGTGGCAGGCTACGGCTGGTGCGGCAAGGGGGTCGCTATGAGAGCGGCTTCTCTGGGAGCGAAAGTGATCGTAACGGAAGTGGATCCGGTGAAAGCCATCGAAGCCAGGATGGACGGCTATGATGTGATGACTATGGCGGATGCGGCTCCAAAAGGAGATATCTTTGTGACGGTTACCGGATGTGAACACGTCATCACAGGCGATCACATGATGGCTATGAAGGAACATGCTATTCTCTCCAACGCGGGTCATTTTAATGTGGAGATAGACATGGAATGGCTGGAGGCAAACGCTTCCGAGGCAAAGGAAGCGAGAGAAAATATTACGGCATATCTTCTGCCTGACGGAAAGTGGATCAATGTGCTGGCGGAAGGCCGGCTTGTCAATATCGCAGCGTCCAACGGGCATCCGGCGGAAATCATGGATATGAGCTTCGCAGTACAGGCGCTGTCAGCGCTTTATGTGAGGAATAATAAAGACCGGCTGGAGAATAAGGTGATTTATGTCACCGATGAGATCGATCATCTGGTGGCCTGCCGCCGTCTGGAAGCATGGGGCATTACTATAGACCATCTGACAGACGAGCAGGAATCCTACCTGAACAGCTGGAATGTCTGAGCGGATGTCTAAAGAGCTCAGAGACGCTGCAGCCCCGGCGCCGATAGAAATTCCAGAGGAATTCGCTCCGGCGCTTCTGCAGTGGTACGGTGAGAATGCCAGGGTTCTCCCCTGGAGAGATGATCCCCAGCCCTATAAGGTATGGGTGTCTGAGATTATGTTGCAGCAGACCCGGGTGGAGGCGGTGAAACCATATTTTCAGCGCTTCATGGAAGTTCTTCCCGATCTGGAATCTCTCGCGCAGGCGGAGGAACAGATCTTGCTGAAATTGTGGGAAGGACTGGGTTATTATAACCGCGCGCGCAATCTTCAGAAGGCGGCGCAGCAGGCTTTGAGCGAATACGGAGGCCTGCCGTCCACAGCGGAGGAATTGATCCGTTTGCCGGGAATCGGGCCTTACACTGCCGGCGCCGTGGCTTCTATCGCTTTCGGCAGACCGGTGCCTGCTGTGGACGGAAATGTGCTGAGAGTGGTCGCAAGACTGATGGCTTACGATGGGGATATTTCAAAAGATTCAGTCAAAAAAGGAGTGGCAGAGGCGCTGGTTCCTTCGGTGGTTCTCGATCCGGCTGCATTTAATCAGGCGGTGATGGAACTCGGCGCGACAGTCTGTCTTCCTAACGGAGCGCCGAAGTGCGGGGGATGTCCTGTGCGCCGTCTGTGTCTCGCGCATGAAATGGGAGCAGAGCTTTCTTTTCCTGTGAAAAAAGCGAAGAAAGTCAGAAAGATACAGCAGAAGACGATCTTTCTTTTGGAATTCGAAAACAGGACCGCGGTGTGCCGGCGGCCCGAATCCGGCCTCCTTGCAGGATTATGGGGATTTCCGGAGTCGGATGATTATCTGGAGCAGGATGAAGCGGAGCTCTATCTGGAGCATCTGGGATTTGAGACAGAAACTGTTCTGCCGCTGAAAAAGTCAAAACATATCTTTTCTCATATGGAATGGCATATGGCGGGATATCGGGCAGTTCTGCGGAAACTTCCGGATTTTGGCGCACGGAGGATTCTTCTGCCGGAGGGGACCGTATTTCTGACAAAGGAAGAAATCGAGGCGCGGTGCGCGCTTCCGTCTGCGTACAAGGCATATACAAAAGAACTGCGATAAAAACAAGACCTGTCCGCATAAAATTGCGGACAGGTCTTTCGGTTTTTTACCTGCTGTTTTGTTTCCGTTTAAAGTCCTAAAGAATCTTTCACGGCCTTTGCCAGTGCGGTGCGGTCGATCACAGAATCGTGACGGATTTCTTTTTTGTCGAGGTCCTTCAGGCCGGAAGGAATTTTGACTTTTGTCTTCTCGCAGAGCGCTCTGACATAAGCGAACCCGTCGGGTTCTTTCGGCATGTTCAGAGCTTCCGCCACGCTAACTGCGAACTTATAGGCGCTGGCGGTAGAGGCGATGACCGTCGGAGTTTCATCTCCGGTGGCGTTCCTGTAATCTTCGTAAACTTTATATGCTACGGCGGTATGAGTGTCTATGAGATAACCGTATTTTTCATACATTTCTGCGATAGCTTTTTTTGTCTCCTCTTCATCGGCGAAACCTCCGAAAAAGTCAGACATTTTTTCTTTGACAGCGCCGCTCACCTGGTATCTCTTCTCGTTTTCCAGGTCTTCCATCAGCTTTGAGATCGCCGCGCCGTCGCCGCCGCTCAGGTGATAGAGAAGTCTCTCGAGATTGCTGGAGATCAGGATATCCATAGAAGGAGAGTTGGTGCAGTAAAATTCTCTGTTTGTGTCATATACGCCGGTGTTGATAAAATCTGTCAGAACTTTATTTTTATTGGAAGCGCAGATGAAACGATTTACAGGAATCCCCATATTTTTTGCGTAATAAGCGGCGAGGATATTGCCGAAATTACCGGTAGGGACGACGATGTTGATCTTTTCACCTTCTTTGACAGCACCCTGTTCCAGGAGTCTGATGTAAGCATAGACGTAATATGCTACCTGCGGCACAAGACGTCCGATGTTGATCGAATTAGCGGAAGAAAGTTTGATTCCGTTTTCCTTTAGCATGGCGCTGAATTCGTCGTCGTTGAAGATTTTTTTTACTCCGGTCTGAGCGTCGTCAAAATTACCGTGGATCGCGAAGACATGCGTATTTTTTCCTTCCTGAGTGGTCATCTGGCGTTTCTGGACTTCGCTGACGCCGTCAGAAGGGAAGAATACGATGATTTCCGTACCTTCCACGTCCGCGAAACCTTCCAGAGCCGCTTTTCCGGTATCTCCGGAGGTGGCGGTCAGAATGGCGATTTTTTTGTCTTCTTTTTCTTTTTTCATCGCCGTCGTCAGCAGATAGGGAAGGATCGAAAGCGCCATATCTTTGAAGGCCGCCGTCTTTCCGTGATAGAGCTCCAGAAAATAGGCCCCGCCCGCCGAAGTCACCGGGACGATGTCTTCCGCTTCGAATTTTTCGTCATAAGCGCCGTCTACACAGGCCTGCATTTCTTCTCCGGTATAATCTGTAAAAAAGGCGGAGATGACGGCCCTGGCGATATCCTTATACGGTCTGCCGATCATCTCGGAAGGCTGAAACGGCAGAGCCGGAATGGAATCCGGAACGTAAAGTCCTCTGTCTTCCGCCAGTCCTTGGATGACAGCCTGAGCCGCAGTCTTCTCAGCGGAACTTCCGCGGGTGCTTTTGTACTTGATCATGAAAAATCTCCTTTAGATATCGTTTGAATTAATGATTGTTCCTGTAAATGATGATAACTCCAATCTTTCGGAGCAGCCGGAGTTTTCGCGTACCGGTTTCCGGCCGCGCGGGAGCGTACCGGACCGCTGCAGCGGCATTTTGCCGTATCTGTTTCTGATGCTCCGACGCTTTTTCCACGTCCTTTCAAAAAATCTGAGACGACGGAAAAACGGCTTTGTGTAATGCATACATTTTAACAAATGGTATTTCTCTTTTCAAGCGGTGGGGGATATTTCGAAGAATAATTGCAGACGGCTACGATGGGAGCGAAGGGAACAGGAACTTTTCGATATAAGCGCGGAGAAAAAGAGGTTTTTTGAAAAAGGAAAGGAGCGGAGAAAAACGGAAAAGGACGGCATGAAATGCCGCCCTTTTCCGTTTGATAAGAAGATTAAAAATTGTTATGAGATATATGCGTGCCGCAGGGCGGCAGTCCCTGCCTCAGTGCTGGCAGGAGCCGCCGGAAGAACCGCATGTATGTTCTTCACCGTGATGGTGATGATCGTGGTCGGAACATACAGCGTTCGGATCGTAATTCAGAGCTCCATTGAGATAGGCTTCTACATTGGCATCCGCATCGCCTTGGCATCCGCCGAAGTGACGGATTCCTACGCTGGCCAGCGCATTCTGAGCGCCGCCGCCGATGCCTCCGCAGATGAGAAGTTCTACGCCCTTCTGGCGAAGGAGCACTGTAAGAGATTCATGACCGAAATCACCGGAATCGAGGATCTCTGTCCCGATGATTTTATTGTCCTGTATATCGTAAAGCTTAAACTGCTGCGTGTGGCCGAAATGCTGAAAAATCTGACCGTTGTCATATGTCACAGCGATTTTCATAATCATACCTCCTGTTATCAGATGATGTTTATATATCCATTATATCTGGGTTATGAACATATGTCAATAAAATGAGGATGATTTTCCGGATAAGTAAAACTGGCCACAGGGATAGCGGTTCCCTTCCGCCGCTATCCCTGTGGCATATTCTGTTTTTACGATGATACATTTCCGTCAGCGCTGTATTTGACGGAAGCGATAATGTTTTCCGCGGTCTTCTGCGCATCTGCATCGGCGTTTTCCGGCAGAACCACATCGATATGAAGATATCCGTCCGCTGTGGCAAAAACGAAATTTCTCGTGCAGACGGCGATGCCTCCTGCTTCGGTGAGAAGTTCAAAATAATAGCCAGTATTATCTCCGAAGGTAGCCTGCTGCGGCGCCGAGGTGATTTTCTGCTGCTGCGGATCGTCGCTGTTGGAAGCGATATCGCTGATGTAAGCGCTGATATAATCGTCGATGGTCACACCGTCTGTCACATAGGAATTGATCGAAAGTGCGGCATACATAGAACTGTTCCGGTTTTCCGCGGCCAGGACACAGATGGAACTGGGCCGGTCTGCGGTATTCCAGGAAGAGGGGACTTCCATAGAGTATTTATTGTCGTCTGATGTCAGAGTCTTTCCCGAAACCGGGATTTTGTCGTCTAACAGACGATATCCGATAATTCCCGCTGCCCCGATTATTACGAGAAGCAGGATGATAATCAAAAACTTCTTCATCTTTTACCTCAATATGCTTGAAATGTTTTGATACAATTCGATGACAGAGATTTATGTTAATTTTGTTACAGATCCTCTGATCTGTGGAAGAGAATCTTAATCTATGATAATATTTTTTACATACTATTGTAAAGGGGGGATTTGAATAATGAAAACAGAGCGCGCCGAGAGGCTCATTTGTATGATCGCTTCATCGATCATAGCGCTCATGCTGCTTACCTGTCTGGCAATGAATGCGGAGGCTTCCAGCTGTTCGCTGAAGATCGACGGGGTGATTATCGAGTCAGATGCAGCTCCGATCATCGAAAACAACACGACACTGGTGCCGATTGCTGTTATCGCTGATTATCTCGGAGGTACATCGAGTTGGGATCAGGAAGCGCAGCAGGCAACGATTAAAAATGGAAATACTACGGTCGTTCTGACAAACAGATCAAAAAATGCAACAGTTAACGGAGTATCCTATACCCTGACGACGGCGCCGAGAATAGTCACAGTGGACGCTGACGGCGGCGGACGGACTATGGTTCCGCTGAGATTTATAGCGGAAGCATTCGGTTATGATGTGGACTGGGATGATTCGACCCGAACCGCTATTGTCAATACAGATCAGGCAAAGCAGGAAATCACCATAACCGGAATCAAAGTGCAGACTAATCAGACATATTCCGGTTCCGGAAAATATACGCTGGTGAGTATCACGGCGGATAAATCGCTGAAGTACGGAGGATATAAGACGGTGATGCTTTCCGATCCGTATCGCTGTTATGTGGATATCGCTTCTTCCAAACTGGGAAGCGGCGTGAAGGACCAGTTAGTGGACGCGGACAAATCTTATGTATCAAAAGTGCGCACCGGCGTGACCGGCAGCACCGTCAGAATCGTATGTGACCTGAAAGCGAAAGCGACGCCTGAGCTTTCCTATTCGACTGACGGCAAGACGATGATCTTGGCTTTTGCAGAGTCGGGTACCGCAGTGAACGAGCCTTCCGATAAACCGGACAACCCTCCGGATAATACAGGAAATAATAACTCGTCTTCTGACTATGATCCGTATGCCGACGGCAAACTGGTGGTGTGCATCGATCCGGGACATGGTGTGACCACCGGAGGAAAGAGAAGCCCGGACGAAAGTCTGAGAGAATATGAATTTAATCGTGACGTGGCGTACCGGCTGAAAGCTCTGCTGGAGGCTCAGGGCGTAACCTGCATTATGACGGTAGCGAAAGAGGATCAGACGGATCCGTCTCTGGCTACGAGGGTGCAGATCGCCAACAGTGCCGGAAATGTCGACCTCTTTGTCAGCATTCATGCCAACGCCTTCGGTACGGACTGGAACAGTGCCAACGGCTGGGAAGTGTATACCTATAAGACCGGCGGTGACGCCGAAAAGGCGGCTAAGGCTGTAGAGGCGGCGACAAAGGCGAGCTCTGCAGGACTTAAGAACAGAGGCTGTAAGACGGCTAATTTCTATGTACTGAAAAATACTACAATGCCGGCCATCCTCATCGAGCACGGTTTTTATACAAATAAAGAAGAATGTGAGAAGCTGAAAAGCAGCAGCTTCCGGGATACACTGGCACAGGCCGATGCCACGGGTATCATGAATTTCTTCGCCCAGTACAAGTGAGAAACAAAACGAAAATTCTGTGAAAACCAAAATACGATATTGAGAAAAAGACCGGCGCTGCTGCGCCGGTCTTTTTCCGTCGAAATTCTTTTCGGCGCGTTTGCCAAAACTCACGCTTTCGGTTAGAATAAACATAGTTTGGGACAATCGGAAGATTATTTTTCTGACTGCATTTATGTTCTTGATGAGGGGAATTTTGTTATGAGACGGAAACGGGCACCGAGAGTGCAGGAACTGATGAATGCGTACGACAATAATATGAATGAAATCGGCGTCTATGCGCGCTCATATATTCATTATCATAAAATGTGGCATAAAGTTGTCCAGTGCTGGATCGTCGGCAGAACAGAAGCGGGAATCAGAGTCTATCTGCAGCGCCGTTCTTTTGAAAAAATGAGTCATCCCGGCAGATATGACGTTACTGCGGGAGGACACGTATCTGCAGGAGAGCTTCCGGAGGATGCGGTACTTCGCGAAACGCAGGAGGAGATCGGTCTGCGTTTGGATACTGACAGGCTGCAGAGTCTGGGCTATGTGAAAGAGGTGGCGGGCAATGATCGTGAAATCGCCTATTTATATGTCTATGAAGAAGCCAATCCTCCCTTCCGTCCCGGCAAGGAAGTGATCTATATGGTCTCTGCGGACATCGACGATTTCTATGCTATGATGAAAGGAGAGAGAGAATCCATCGTCGTGGTGCCGGCGATTAAAACCGGACCGATGCACGAGGAGGCCTTCTCTGTGACGATGGAAAACTGCTGTATGCATCAGAATTTTCTGGATGTCGTATATCCTTATATCAAGGAAACGATGGGAAGTTCGAAAAAGACAGAGCAGGACGGAACATAGCGGGAATATGGCCGGGTACGGGATGCCGGTTTGGACGATGCGGCGCCGGGCGGACAAGCGAAATGACAGGCTGACGGGAAGCGAAAAGCATGGTGTCTGCCGCTGAAAAATAAGAAAGAAGAGAACGACAGAAAGTGAAAGGACAGGATATATGATCAAAATAGGATATCAAGGAATCGAAGGATCGAATGCGGAACAGGCCGCAAAAGATCTGGTGAAAAAACTCAACCTCGCCGATGTGGAATACGTTCCTCTGGTGGATTCTCCTCATGTGATCAAGGCTATGAAAACAGGGGAAACGGATTACGGCGTGTGTGCGGTATACAATAGTGTGGCGGGAATGGTTCTCGAGACATTTTTTGCTACCAACGGCGTGGAACTTTTTATTCGGGGGGAAACCACGATGAATATCCATCACTGTCTTTTCAAGAAGCGTGCGGATATTCCCGACGATGAACTCCGGTTCGTAGCGTCGCATATTCTGGCGATCAAACAGTGCGAAGATCATATTCGTTACAGTTATCCCCAGCTGAAGAATATCGAAGTGGAAGATACGGGCAAGGCTGCGAAGGATCTGGCGGACGGCGTGCTTTCCGACGAATACGCCGTGCTGTGCAGAAAAAATGCGGGGGAGATGTTCGGATTATGTCTCATCGATGAGAACATCGAGGATTATAAGGATAACCGGACTCATTTTTGTCTGTTTGAACTGAAAGATAAACAGATCTGAAAATAAGGCGCAGACTAGATGGAAGATACGGAGGATTGTAAAATGGACAGGAACCGATTTCAGCAGATCTATTCGCAGGGAAAACTGAATGTCATGGAGATATGGGTGGATAAAGAAACAGGGGTGAATTATCTGTTTCACTATTCCGGCAGCGCAGCCGGATTTACCCCTTTGCTTGACCGGGACGGAAAACCTGTGATTTCTCCGGTCATAGACAGATAATATTCAGTCGTAAAATCAGCTGTCGGGTTTTTGATCTGTCAAGCCTGAGCCAGTGCAGTCTCCGCGGGGGAACGCGGAATAAACGGCAGCGAATGCGGCTGGCGAAAATGATATATCATAATAAAAGCGGGCGATCCGGAATTCCGGATCGCTCGTTACTCTATCTTCCCCGCTGCAGCGAAAATCCGCATCAGACGCATCTGAACGCGGTTTGAAAGGGCAGAAAAGTACAGAACATTACTGGTTCGGCGGATTCTGTGACTTTTTGCGGCTCTCTTCCCGGGCGTCCAGAATCATCCGGCGGATTTCATCGTTCAGATTTTTCTGCTGTGTTTTATCCAATCCCTCTGTCTCCACCGGTGGAAGAATCGTAAGGATGATATGCCCGGGGCGAATCCATTTTCCGCCGTTGGCTTCCATGATTTTGTAAGAACCGTCGATCGCCACCGGAGTGATCGGGGCGTTGTATTTTACGGCCGTTTTGAACGCGCCGTTTTTGAAATCGCCGATGTCTTCTCCTTTGCTCCGGGTACCCTCGGGGAAGATGAGGATCGACTCTCCTTCCGGTATACGGCTTCCCGCTTCGTTGATCGTTCTCAGCGCTTTGCGGGCGTCGCTTCGGTCGATGAAAATACAGCCGATGAACTCCATCCATGATTTGATCCCCGGGATCTTTGCCAGAGAATCTTTCGCTACGATGCCGTGGGGCTCGTCGAGATAGCCGAGAACTACCGGAATATCCCAGTCGCTCTGATGGTTGGAGACGAAAACGCAGGGGCGTCCGTCAAGATTTTCGAGGCCGTGAACCTCTACGGTGACTCCCGCGAAGCGGAGCATACTGCGGGCCCAGTTTCTGACTCGTATCTTTGCTACGCTGCGAAGCCTTTCTTTTTCTCCTCTGCGGTACATCCTGCGGCAGCGGATCATTTCGGGGATAGCGATGACCAGATACAGGACTTCATAGATCAGCCATAGAACAGTTCTCATATATTTCCTCCACTTTCATGATATCTCGATTATGTTTACAATGCATAATACAAAAGTATACCATAAATCCGTGGAGGTGTGCAAAATGTCTGAGATCAGAGATCAGGGAGTGACGAATTCCACTCCGAGGAAGTCCGCTACGGAGACGGACAGATTGTAGGCGATAGCATCGATATTGTTTTTGAGCCATTCCACGTCGAAATAGTTGTCGTGATAAGCCAGTTCGAGGAGTACGGCAGGAGCGGTAACTCTGCGGAGTTCCGCCAGGGTGGTGTTTGGAATGATGGTGACCAGATCCGGAATAGGATACAGCCATTTCAGATTATTGGCGAAGACTGTCGCCGCTTCCTGTCCGCGGATGCTGTCGCGGTAATAGTATACGTCGGGCCCCTGTAACTGGCCGGAAAGAGATTCTGGAGATGCGTTGGAGTGCAGCGCCAGGTGCAGATCGTAAACTCCCGCATTGGAAGCGGCGATGGCTGCGGACAGAGGTTCGTCAGGATCGTTTCTCGTGACGTAAATGCCGCTGGCCTCCAGATAGGGCATCATCGCGTCTGCGATCAGATTCATGTACTGCTCTTCGTCGCCGCCTGTGAGATATTTGTTGTACTCCTGAACGGAGGGACTGAGGAAAATACTTGCCATAAGTGCTCCTTTCCGAAAAAAATGGAATATCTTTTATCTACAGAATATGCAGAAGCAGCTTTCGGAGTGAGCGGCGCAGAGATATAATATCGTGCTGATATCCCTTTTCCTGTCAGGAGATTTTGATTTTCTGAAAGGATGATTTGTTGTATACTTATATAACAAAGCGCTGTTGTTTTCCACAGAGGCGGCAGGCGGCTTTTCTTTCCGGATCTTCGGAGGAAGGGGAGGTCTCTGGATAGAAAGCCGGGGAGGCGGATGATTCGGAGCGTTTTGTTCAAATCGGACGCGCGTTCTGATCGGAGAAACCCGTCAGAATTTTGTTTCAATTGAAAATCCGGATGGAGAAATACAGAAAAAATCCTCTGTGTTCCGCGGTCTCTCAAAATATGCGAAAAGGATAAAGCTCACATACGCGCCGCAGAATGCCGAGCGGCAGAGAAAGAAGGAAAAATATGGATATTTTTACAGAACTGGAAAGGTTGACGAACAGCAAAATCGTATCAAGTATCTTCAGTTCGCTGCTGATACTGCTGATCGGTCTGATCATCATGAAGATTGCGGTTCATTTTCTGAGAAAAGCGCTGAAAGCGTCAAAGCTGGACGGAGCACTGCATATTTTTATTCTCAATACCGCAAAGGTGCTGCTGTGGATTCTTCTAACAGTGACGATTCTCAGCCATCTGGGCGTCAGCACCACCGCTTTTCTGACAGTGCTGGGTGCCTGCGGAGCGGCTGTCGCACTGGCATTGAAGGACAGTTTGTCCAACTTTGCAGGAGGGATTCTCATCATCGTGAACAAACCTTTCGTGAAAGGGGATTACATCGAGTCCTGCGGGATCGGGGGAAAAGTGGATAAAATCGATCTTCTCTATTCTACGCTGGTGACGCTGGATAACAAAGTGATTTCCATTCCAAACGGCAAACTTTCCTCCGATGTAGTGGTGAATTTTTCAAGGGCAGACCGGCGCCGGGTGGATTCCCGGTTTAATATCGGATATTCGGATAATATTAAGCTGGCTAAGGATGTAATCGAGGAGATTATACGAAAGTCCAAGCTGTTTTTCGACGATCCTGCGCCCACTATCGGCGTGGCTTCTCACAGGGAAAATGCGGTGGAAATTGAAGTACTGGCCTGGTGCAGAACGGAGGATTACTATACGGCGAAATATCATCTGCAGGAGGAGGTAAAGCTCAAATTTGATGAATATGGAATCGAAATACCGTATCCGCAGATGGTAATCCATTTTGACAGGCAGAGAGAAGAGAAAGCGCCCGACGCAGAAAAAGACGACGAGGCATAGAAAAATCACCGGAGGCCGCCCGGACGGGGCGGTAAAGAAGAGACACAGGGCGGTATCCGCACTGTAAGATGAGGGCAAAGATATGAAAAAAATTTACATACAAAACGGAAGAGTCATCGATCCTTCGGTACAGCTGGACCGGAAAGCGGACTTGGTAATCGGCGACGGCGTAATTGAGGGGATTTATGACTGCGGCGCGGTCGTACCGGAGCCGGAGGCGGAAATTATCGACGCCGAGGGGAAATGGACGCTGCCGGGGTTTATCGATGTGCACGTTCACCTGAGAGAACCGGGGATGGAATATAAGGAAGATATCGCTTCCGGATGCCGGGCCGCTGCAGCCGGGGGTTTTACAGCTGTCTGCCCGATGCCTAACACAGATCCGATGACAGATTGTGTCGACGTGGTGCAGTACATCAGGAAAAAGGCTGAGAATGCCAATGGTGTCAAGGTTCTTCCCTCTGCGGCGATCACCGTCGGGGAAAAAGGAGAAGAACTGACGGATATGGCGGCGCTGAAAGCTGCGGGGGTCTGCGGATTCAGCGAGGACGGCCGGTCGGTCTCCAATCTCCTGAAGATGAGAGAAGCGATGATGATGGCAAAATCTCTGGATATGCCGATTTTCGATCATACACAGCAGCATGAGATCTCCGACGGTGGATGTATGCACCGGGGAAGATATTCCGAACTTCTCGGGGTGTTGGGAATCCCGCCGGAGGCGGAGGAGATGATGACTATCCGGGATATTCTTTTGGCGAAGGAGACGGGGTGCCGTCTGCATCTGTCCCATATCAGCACGGGAGCGTGTCTGGATCTGATCCGCACCGCGAAGAGCTGGGGAATTCCTGTGACAGCGGAAACCGCCCCTCATTATTTTACGCTCACCGACGCGGATGTGGCCGCGGATGATGCAACGGAGAGTTATCATATCAGCGAAACAGTTAGCGGCCGCCGTGCAGATACACACAGGAAAATGAATCCGCCGCTGAGATCGGAAAGTGACCGAATCGCCGTAATCAGAGCGCTGATGGACGGAACCATCGACGCTATCGCTACGGATCACGCTCCTCATGCCAGAGAAGAAAAAGCGAGGAGTCTGGACAGCGCACCGTTCGGCGTCATCGGGCTGGAGACGAGTTTCGCTGTAAGCTGCACGCAGTTGATTCTTCCGGGACTGATTACACCGCTGCGTCTCGTAGAGCTCCTGAGTACGAACCCGGCGCGGATTCTCGGATACGGCGGAGGAACGCTTCAGCCGGGGCGACCCGCAGACGTGGTGATCGCCGATCCGGCGGCGCAGTGGACGGTGCGGGGTCCTTTTGCGTCCAAGGCGGAAAATACTCCGTTTGAAGGAATGAAAGTCACCGGACGAGTGGAGATGACGATCGCAGACGGAGCCGTCATATATCGGAGATAGACCGGGGCCCGGCGAAAAAGAGACAATCTTCGGAAGAAAGCCGGACGTACTTGTTATACGATAAAATAAAATGTAAATTGGTGATAAACGATATTGTGCTGATACCTCGGTATTGACGGCGGCAGATGCCGCCGCGGAGGGAAGAAAACAAAGATGGAAAAAGAGTGTTGAGAGTAAGAAAAGAGGTCGAGAGATGATTGACAGACTGATCGATGGGATTCGGACAAAGAAAAATCCGACGGTAGCCGGACTGGATCCGACGCTGGACATGATTCCGGAATATCTGAAGGAGGAATATTTCGGAGAATACGGAATGACGCCGGAGGCGGCAGGCAGGCTCTTCGAAAGATTCAATAAAGAGATCATCGACGAGATTTTCGATATCGTGCCGGCGGTGAAACCTCAGATCGCCATGTATGAGAAATTTGGAATCGAGGGCCTGAAAGCATATAACGAAACCTGCAGATATGCGCGTTCGAAGGGACTTCTCGTCATCGGCGATATCAAGCGGGGAGATATCTCCTCTACAGCATCAGCCTATGCCGCTCACCTGGGCGGAGCTCAGATCGGAGAGCATATAGAAGAGACCTGGATAGAGGATGCGGTGACACTGAATCCCTATATGGGGTCAGACGGCATTCGGCCGTTTCTCGATATCTGCGCCGGGGGAGACAAGGGGATCTTCCTTCTGGTAAAAACGAGCAATCCCAGCAGCAGTGAGATGCAGGATCTGCTCCTGGCGGATGGGCGCAGAGTTTACGAAGCTGCGGGTCAGCTGGTGGAGACCTGGGGTGCGGAAGCCATGGGTTCCGGAAGCTACAGCAACGTGGGGGCTGTCGTGGGAGCGACTCACAAAGAAGAAGGTACCCGTCTGAGATCACAGATGCCTCATACTTTTTTTCTGGTACCTGGTTATGGAGCTCAGGGCGGTACGGCGGAGGATATCGTCGGATTTTTCGACAAAAACGGGGTCGGCGCTGTCGTCAATTCTTCCCGGGGAATTACGGCGGCATATAAAAAGGACGCGTCTTTCTCCGACCGGGAGTACGCTAAAGCGGCCCGCGCCGCGGCGATCCGCATGAGAGACGATCTGAGAAGGGTTTTATAACTTAATGCAGATTGCCGGACGAAATGAAGAGCAGAGATACAGGGAGGTAGCGATGCCGGAAAAAAAGATTTATAAAGGAATCGTCGTCAGCAATCAGGAGATTGCCGACGGCATTATGAAAATGAAGCTGTCGGCGCCGGAGGCCGCAGGCGAGGCTCGTCCCGGTCAGTTCGCAAATCTGTATCCGGCTGCCGACAGTCTGATCCTGCCGCGCCCCATCAGCATCTGCGATGCGGATGGGGACGACGGCACACTGACGTTTGTGTATGCCGTCGTCGGCGCGGGAACGGCAGAATTTGCGGGATATGAGAGCGGCGACACCGTGCGTGTCTCATCGCCGCTGGGCACCGGCTTTCTTCTGCCGTCCCCGGCAGGCGCGGAGAGCGTACCGGCGTTAGGTTCCCTCAACGCCGTTCTCATCGGCGGCGGCGTGGGCTGCGCTCCGATGCTGTTTGCGGCAAAGGAACTGAGATCGCTGGGGGTTTCCGTTACGGCGGTAGCCGGCTTTCGGAAAGAACCTTTTCTCATCGAAGAATTAAAAGACGCCGGAGCACGGGTGGTAGTCACTACGGACATGCCGACAGAAAACGCATTTTTGGGCACTGTGGTGGACTGTATGGAGATCAATGAGATCCGCGGGGATCTTTATTTTTCCTGCGGTCCCAGAGCGATGCTCTCAGCAGTCTGTTCCTACCTGAAAAGACGGGGAGAAGATGTTCAGGTTTCCCTGGAGGAGCGCATGGGATGCGGATACGGCGCGTGCGTAGGCTGTGTCTGTGATATAAAAGTAAAAGACGCACAGGGAAAAGAAACCGCGGTGCGGAAGAAAGTCTGTAAGGACGGCCCCGTATTTCTGGGAAGCGAGGTGATCTGGTGATGACAGAGATCGATAAGAGAGCGTCGGAATACGGTATTGATCTGTCGGCAGATCTGGCGGGAATTTGTCTGAAGAATCCGATCTGCACTGCTTCCGGAACATTTTCCGCCAGAGAAAGCGGACAGTTTTACGATATCAGCGAACTGGGCGCGGCTGTGACTAAGGGAGTGGCGGCAGAACCCTGGATGGGAAATGAGACGCCGAGGATCGCTGAAACTTACGGAGGAATGCTGAATTCCGTCGGTCTTCAGAATCCCGGAGCGCAGGTATATATGGAGGAGGAACTGCCGTTTCTCCGTCAGTTTGACACGAAAATTATCACAAACATCGCAGGTCACAGTATTGACGAGTACTGCGAAGCGGTTCAGATGCTCAACGGCTGTCCGGAAATCGCCATGTTTGAGGTCAATATTTCCTGTCCAAACGTCAGCGAGGGCGGAATTGCTTTCGGAACGGATCCGGCGATGGCGGAGAAAGTGACTGCGGAGGTGAAAAAGGTTTCGAAGAAACCCGTGATGATCAAGCTCACGCCGAATGTGACGGACATCACGGAAATCGCCCGGGCGGCGGAAGCCGGCGGAGCGGATGCGGTATCCCTGATAAATACGCTTTTGGGAATGCGCATCGATCTGAAAAAACGCAGAGCCGTTCTTGCCCGCAAGGTAGGCGGATTTTCCGGCCCTGCGGTCAAGCCTGTGGCCCTGCGGATGGTGTGGCAGACGGCAAATGCCGTAAATATTCCAGTGCTGGGAATGGGGGGGATCTCCACCGGTACCGACGCTGCGGAGTTTCTGGCCGCAGGCGCCTGTGCGGTTTCCATAGGTACGGCTGCTCTGTCCGATCCTTCGGCTCCGGTGCGCATTAAAGCAGAATTGCTGGAATTTATGCGGGAAAACGGTTTCGAGAATATCTCGGAATTAAAACGTGCCTTTGATATATAGCTGCGCCGCGAGGTCCGCAAAGCGCGGTTTGTTCCGCAGGGAACGCGATTCTGCGCGGAAAAGAGTTCTTTATAATAAAATAACTTTTCCTGCGGCGGAAAATAGTATAAATTTAATGGAGTCAGTGCGCGGCGAGCTATCTCTGATATCAGATTGGAAGGCTGTCTCGTTTTAGAAAATGTGGAATCAGGAGTAAAAAATGAGTTATAAGGAAAATTTTATAAAATTCATGGTACAGGCCGGTGTCCTTACTTTTGGGGATTTCGTCACAAAGAGCGGCAGAAATACGCCGTATTTTATCAATACGGGAAATTACAGAACCGGCGCGCAGGCGCAGAAACTGGGCCAGTATTACGCTTCGTGCATCGTAGACAATATGGGCGAAGGCGGTATATCGGAAGCGGCGAATGTCCTTTTCGGGCCGGCGTATAAAGGCATCCCTCTGGCGGTTTCCACTTCGATCGTGCTCTCCGCAGAATACCGGAGAGAATTTAATTACTGTTTTAACCGCAAGGAAAGGAAAGATCACGGCGAAGGCGGCAATATGGTGGGGCATAAACTGCAGGCGGGCGACCGCGTTCTTATCACTGAAGACGTTATCACCGCAGGGACAGCAGTTCGTGAAACTCTTCCGCTGCTTCTGGAAACGGAAGGCGTGCATGTGGAAGGTCTCGTGGTGTCTGTAGACCGAATGGAGAGAGGAAGCGGAGAAAAGACCGCTATCCAGGAGCTGTACGAAGATTTCGGAATCCGTACCTATCCGATCGTAACGGTAAGAGAAATCATCGATACTCTTTACAATGTGGAAATCGACGGAAAGATTGTGATCGATGATCAGGTGAGGGATAAAATGGAAATCTATCTCGAAAAATATTGTGTGAAGCCGCTGTGAGCCGGCCAGAGATCGCGACGGCAGTCTATCTCGTATGGAACCTTTTTAATTTCGTTCTCATGGGGGTTGACAAAAGGCGGGCGAAGAGAGATCTGTGGCGGATTCCTGAGCGCACGCTACTCTGCTGCGCATTTCTGATGGGGGCGGTGGGAAGCCTCCTCGGTTCTCACGTGTTTCACCATAAGACACGGAAGACGAAATTTAAAATCGGGCTGCCTGCGGCCCTTCTTTTCAATATAGCGATTGCATCGGCAGCGGCATATTTTTACTTTTAAATCGCCGGGCAGACAGTTGCGGATCGCCAGAGCAGATCCGCGGTCTTGTGCAGAAAAAGGGAAGAGGAAGGCGTTGATGCCTTCCTCTTCCCTTTTTCTGCACAGGAATCCATTTTCTCCACCGTCCGGAAATTCTGAAGTATTTTTACTAAAATAGAGGAGGATTTCCGATGATACCATATTTTGATTGATGACGCAAATGGTTTCTTAGGTGTAATATAGATACGTGCTGAGGCATATTTTTTCAGGTCTGGCCAGACCCGTAAGTTGAAACAAAAAAAGGAAAATGAATAAGGAGGTTCAGATGAATTTCAAGAAAATCCGCGGCAGGATTGTCATCACTGCGGGCGTATTGGCTATGACCGTTGTTCCTCAGGCCGTATCGGCAGCCTGCGTACAGACGCAGAATGCCGGGGAGATCAGACAGCCGGCGTATCTGGCGGCGTGTCTGTCAGATGAAGGCAGCGTTTGCTCTGATTTCGGCAAAAATCGGAGCTGCGGCGGAAGCAGTTTTTGTCTCACTTCCGACGGTTGGATGAATAACGGAGATTCTGAGAGGTGCGGATTCCGCTATCTGTTCTGGGGCTGTAATTCCGATGGAGAAAACGGAGACGGCGGAATTTGTTTTAAGCCGGACTGTGGGGATGAGACGGATACGCCGGGCTGCGGAAACGGCGGCGAGGGGGAAAACAGACCCGACGGCACTCCGGGAGACGATGAAGGAAATACGCCGGGAAGCGATGACAGCGAAGTGATTCAGCCCGGCGGCAAACCGGGCAGCGGAGACGGAAATATCTCCGGAGGAGGTACTTCGGGAAACCAGAGTTCTTCCTACGGATCTGAAGTGACCGATCTGGTGAATCAGCAGCGTTCCGCTCAGGGGTTATCGCCGCTCTCTTATGATTCGGAACTGACGAAACTGGCGCAGCTGAAGGCTGAAGATATGGCTGAGAACAATTATTTTTCTCATCAGTCTCCTACCTATGGTTCCGCTTTTGATATGATGCAATCGGCGGGTGTATCTTACCGCAGCGCAGGCGAGAATATCGCAAGAGGACAGAAGACGCCGGCAGCCGTGATGGATTCCTGGATGAATTCTCAGGGACATAGAGAGAATATCCTGAGTTCATCGTACACGTCCATCGGCGTGGGATATGCGGTGGATGACAGCGGAAGAGCCTGCTGGGTTCAGATTTTCAAAGGATAGGCAGACAGGGGACGGCGGCAGACAGGCCGGATGGGAGAGATCGGCAGGGGAAAGGAATCATTAGGTATTCAATATACCGAATACTCTAAAAGATATCCGCAGATCAGAGCCCGTCTGCTGCTGAGAATCTGCAGAAAATCGGAATATTCTGCGAGAAAAAATATACAATTAAAAGCATTGACTAACTAAAATAGTCTGGGATATAGTGGATAACATAAAATCGTACGTGAGGAAAATCTGCGGAAATGTTCAATTTTCGCAGGTTTTCTGCATATTCTGGGAAAAATAAAAGAATCGTGCATACAGGGAGGACGGAAAAATGGCGGAGAGATGCGATACGGATAAGTCTATTATGATAAGAGTGTCAAAGGTCAGTGTGGCGGCGAATGTTTTTTTGTCTGCATTCAAGTTGTTCGCCGGCGTCGTGGGACATTCCGGGGCTATGATCGCTGATGCTGTCCACTCATTATCGGATGTAGCCGGTTCCGGGCTGGTTATCCTGGGTGCGCATTTGTCAAGCAAAGAGTCTGACAGGGAACATCAGTATGGTCACGAACGCCTGGAGTGTGTGATATCCCTGATTTTAGCGAATGTTCTGCTTTTGGTGGCGGCAGGGATCGGTATCGAAGGCATCCGCGGAATGATTGATCCGCAGAGCGCTGCGATGCCTGGGATGCTTGCGCTGATCGCGGCAGTGGTGTCTGTCGCATCGAAAGAGGTTCTGTACTGGTATACGCGGGCGGCGGCAAAGAAAATCGACTCTGTTTCACTGATGGCGGAGGCTTGGCATCACCGCTCCGATGCTATTTCCTCTGTGGGCAGCTTTATCGGAATTTTCGGAGCGATGCTGGGTTTTCCCGTACTGCAGCCGGCAGTCTGTGTTTTGATCGCTGTGCTCATTTTCAAGGTGGGAATCGATATCTACCGGGAGACGATGAATAAACTCATCGATAAGGCCTGCGATGACGAAACTGCGGAAAAGATAAAGGCGACGATCGTGGCGCAGGAGGGGGTGATCGCGCTGGATGAAATAAAGACGCGGCTGTTCGGGTCGAAGGTTTATGTGGATATCGAAATCGCCTGTGATGGAACACAGTCTCTCTACGATGCGCATCGAATCGCAGAGCGCGTACACCGGCAGGTAGAGGAACTGTTTCCCGGCAGGATTAAGCACTGTTCCGTACATGTAAATCCGAGGTAGAATCTTGTTCTGATAGGGAGGACCGCTGCAGAGGAATTCTGCGGCGGTCTTTTCTTTTCTGCACCGGCTGATATATAATAAGGTATCATTTTTATTTCAGATAATGAGAAGGAGGCTGAATATGGCGAAATTTAAAATCGCACTGTGTCAGCACGATGTTCGGGATTCTGTGTCGGAAAATCTGCGGACAGCCGCGGAATCTGTGAGAAAAGCGGCGCGGCGGGGAGCGGATATCGCAGTGCTCCCGGAGATGTTTATCTGTCATTTTGTACCGGCACAGATGCGTTTCTTTGCGCAGACGCTTTCCGGGGATGTCGTGAAAGCTCTGTCAAAAATAGCGGAGGAAAATCATATCTGGCTGGTGGGAGGTTCTTTTCCCGAAAGCGGAGGTGAAAATGAGCAGGCGTGGGGTCCGGAACCGGAAATCCTGTACGGATCTGCGCCGGAGGATGGTGTTTCGTCTGTTTCTTCCTCTGATGCCGCCGTTTTATACAATACCTGCCCTGTTTTTTCGCCGGATGGCGCGCTGCAGGGGAGTTATCGGAAACGTTTTCTATTCGATGTCGATATTCCGGGGAAGGTGCGCTCCTGCGAATCCGTCGTGTTTACGCCGGGAGATCGTTCGTTGATCATAGATACCGGGTTTGTCAAGTTCGGTGTGGCCATCTGTTTTGATATTCGTTTCCCGCAGATTTTTATCGATATGGCCAGAGACGGAGCGGATCTGATTGTCGTTCCGGCAGCTTTTTCCGCCCGTACCGGTCCGGACCACTGGAGACTTCTCAATCGGGCGCGGGCGCTGGATGCCCAGGTTTTTGTCGCCGGTGCGGATATCGCTAAGAATGAAGCGGCTCCTTTCGCCGGGCACGGGGGTTCCTGTGTCTCGGATCCCTGGGGAAAGATCATCGCGGAGGCCGGAGACGGGGAAGAAATTATCATTGCGCAGATCGATACCGATCAGGTCAGGGAGATACGGCAGGGGCTCGTGGTGCTGCCTCACCAGCCGACGGTATAGTGCGCTTTTTTTGATTCCCGGCGACAGGGGAGTCCAGCAGAAGCAAAAAGACGAAGACTGAGCCGTAGTCGACATGGTATATTAGCTTCAACTTAGCGATTTGGGAGAGAAACGAAGCAAGAGCTTAGTTGAACTCATACCTGTCCCTCGGCGACAGGCGAGTCCGGCAGAAGCAAAAAGACGAAGACTGAGCCGTAGTCGACATGGTATACTAAAAGGTAAGTTTTTATTCTAACAAAGTGATTGGAAAGATGAGGTTCACGGCGGAATGGCTTTTTTACCTGTGACAAGAGAAGAAATGGAGCGGCTGGGCTGGGATGCCCCTGATTTCGTACTGGTGACAGGCGATGCGTATGTGGATCATCCATCCTTCGGTCATGCGATTATCAGTCGGCTTCTGGAAAGCCGGGGGTACCGAGTGGCGATTCTGGCGCAGCCGGACTGGCGCAGTATAGAGGATTTTCAGCGCTTTGGGCGTCCGAGGCTGGGATTTCTCGTAAATTCCGGAAATGTGGATTCCATGGTGAATCACTATTCTGTCTTTCGGCACAGAAGAAAGACGGATCAGTATTCTCCGGGAGGAAAGAGCGGCAGGCGTCCCGACCGTGCCGTGATCGTATACTGTAATAAAATCAGGGAGGCATACGGTTCCCGGGTTCCGGTGATTATCGGCGGCATCGAAGCGAGCCTGCGCCGTCTCGGTCATTACGATTATTGGGACGACCGGGTGAGAAATTCGATACTTCTGGATTCACAGGCGGATCTTCTGATCTACGGAATGGGAGAACACCCGGTGGCGGAGATCGCAGAAGCGCTCCGTTCCGGGATCGAAGTGAAAGATATCACATGGATTCGCGGAACGGTATATAAGGAGACAAATCCGGATTTTGAAAAAGAAAACTCCTGGGATGAAGAACTGGAACTGCTGCCTTCTTTTGCGGATATCTGCAGATCGAAAGAACTGTACGCACAGAGCTTTCTGATACAGTACCGCAATACGGACTCTGTATCGGCCAAGCGTTTGGCCGAGTATTACGGAAAAAATATATATGTGGTTCAGAATCCTCCGGCAGAGCCGCTAACCCGGATAGAGCTGGACGATGTGTATGAACTGCCGTATCAGAGGGCGTGTCATCCTTCTTATGAAGAAGAGGGCGGTGTCCCCGCACTGAGAGAGGTTAAATTCAGCCTCACTTCCGTGCGGGGCTGTTTCGGTGGCTGCAGCTTCTGTGCTCTCACCTTTCATCAGGGACGGAGGATACAGAGCCGGAGCAAAGATTCTCTGCTGAGAGAGGCGCGGCTCCTCATCGAAGATTCTGAATTTAAAGGTTACATACACGATGTAGGGGGACCTACCGCTAATTTCCGCCGTCCGTCCTGTGAAAAACAGCTCCGGCACGGCGTCTGCACTCACAGGGAATGTCTTTATCCGACGGTCTGTCCGAATATAGAGGCGGATCACAGCGAGTATATCGATATTCTCCGGGCCCTGCGCAGTCTGCCGGGGGTAAAAAAGGTCTTTATCCGGTCGGGCATCCGTTTTGATTATATGTTAGCGGATCAGAGCGGCGGTTTTCTGAGGGAATTGTGCGAACATCATATCAGCGGTACGCTGAAGGTGGCGCCGGAACACATTTCGGATAACGTGCTGAAGCGGATGCATAAGCCGGACCGCAGCGTCTTTGAGAGATTCTGCAGAAAATACGAGGCGGAAAATAAACGCATAGGCAAAAAACAATATATGATTCCGTATTTCATTTCGTCTCATCCCGGCGCAACTTTGGAAGATGCCTGCGAGCTGTCTGTCTTCCTTAAGAAGAACGGATTTGTTCCCGATCAGGTTCAGGATTTTTATCCTACTCCGGGAACGCTGTCTACCTGTATGTTTTATACGGGGATCGACCCTTCCGCAAAAGAGCGGGTTTATGTTCCTTCCGATCCGGAGGAAAAGCGTCTGCAGAGAGCGATGCTCCATTTCAACAAGCCGGAAAACGCGGACTTAGTTCGAAAAGCGCTCCGTCTGCTGGGAAGAACGGATCTCATCGGTTACGGACCGGAAGCCTTGGTTCGTCCGGAATCCGAAAAGAACAGAAAAGGCGTTAGAACGGATCCCGGCCGCCGCGATAACAGGGGAGCAACAGACCGGAAAAGCCGCGGACAGGCTGGAGAGCACGGCAGTTCGGGGGCAGAGCAGTCGTTCACCTCCCGCGGTACAAAGAAAAAAAGCAGGAAAAGAAGCGTTTCAGCAGGAAAGGCGGCAGGAAAAGACGGCGGAATCCCCAAGGCGGGCAGAAACGGGAACCAGTCCGCCGGCGCCGGAGAAGGAAAGGGCAGAAAAAGATGAGTATACTCCATGAACTTCCACAAATCGTGAAAAGAGCGGGGGAGGAGTGTGACAGACTGCTGCGGTGTGCAGAGGAAGAAATTGCGAAGAAAAAAAAGACGGAAGTATCTTTTTTTGCGGAGGCGGCCGCCGGAACAGGGACTGTTTCTTCTTCTGATGAGCCGGAGGAAGGTTCGCGGTCTTTTCCTGTCTCTGATGAATCGGAAGATTGTTCGGGACGTTTTTTTCTGTGCGATAACGCGCGGTTTCTCGCGGAGAAAATCGCGGACGGTTCTCTGGTGCAGGCCGTAGATCTCATCTATATCGATCCGCCTTTTTATTCGCAGACAGAGCAGGGAGTGCGAATAGAAATTAAATCGCCGATATGCGATGCGAAGGTGGTCGGAAGGCTTCCCGCTTACAGCGATATCTGGGAAAACGACAGGAGTTCTTATCTGGAGATGATCGCTGTCCGGCTGATGCTGATGAAAGAGACGCTGAAACCTACCGGCAGCATTTTTGTCCATCTGGACTGGCATGCCGTTCATGCGGTGAAGCTCATCATGGATGAAATCTTCGGGGAACAGAATTTTATAAATGAAATCATATGGACTTATAAATCCGGGGGATCCGCCAACCGGCATTATTCCCGCAAGCACGACACGATACTGTTTTATTCCAGGACAAGACAGTATAAATTCCGTCTGCAGAAGGAAAAATCATATAACAGGGGTCTGAGACCATATCGTTTTAAAGGCGTGGAAGAATTCCAGGATGATATCGGCTGGTATACCATGGTGAATCAGAAAGATGTGTGGAACATCGATATGGTGGGCAGGAGCTCAGGAGAGCGGCTCAGTTATGCGACGCAGAAGCCTGAGGCTCTTCTGGCCCGCATTATAGATGCGGTGACGGATGAGGGAGATCTGACGGCGGATTTTTTCTGCGGTTCGGGTACGCTGGCGGCTGTGGCGGCGCAGAAGAACCGGCGTTTCGTATGTACCGATATCAGCAGTCTTGCGGTGGCAAATGCGCTGAAGCGTCCTCTTCAGGCGGGATATTCTGTCTGCCTTTCTCTGTTGTCGTCTTCTCCAGAAATTTGTGACAGACCGGCTGCCCTGGATTCTGTTTCATCGGCTGCCGCTGGCGGCGTTTTCCGCGCTTCCGATGCTGCGGTGCGAGGAAGCAAAAAAAGAGAAAACCGCATCGAGGCGGTGAGTAGAGACGGGACCTTCGAACTGCAAAACTATATTCCGAATTTTCAGAATCCTGCACTCCGTATCAAAGAGGAAAATGACAGAAAAAACTGGAGAAAAATCGTGAAGAAAGATCCTCTGTCTCTCATCGATTACTGGGGTGTGGGAACGCTGACGAAAAAAGGAGAATTTTTTCCGAAAGCCATTTCTTTCCGGAAAAAAGACGGCAGTCTGAACAGAGAGCTGCATCTGGATATCATTTCAGAAGTTACAGTACCGTCCGCGGAGGAAGACCGGAGATGTGTGAAGAGAGACGAAAAAAGAAAACTTTTTATTTTCGCGGCGGATATCTTTGGAAATATCGTTTTCAGCGAACCGGCGGAGTGATAAAATAAATACAGTAAGAGGAAATCAGCGCGAGGGGTGCTCATGTCAGAAAAAAGACGAGGAGAAGTGCGGAAAAAAATATGGAAAAACACAGAAGAAACAGGTTTTTGGTTTTCGCCGGACGGAATTCTGCACTGTGAGGAGCCTGCGGTTTCTTTTTTTGAAGAAAATCCGAAGAATCTTCTCGCTGCGCTGAAGATCGCAGCCAAATCAGGCGCCGTTCTCCGGGAAGATGTGGAACGGGCGGTGTTTCAATGTTTTCACAACATTGTGAGGTTATCCGGAAAGGACGTTCTGGACGAATTGTCGCCGCTGATCTGCGGAGCCTGTGCGGATTCCATTTTGGACCGCTACAGGGATGTTTTCGCCTGTGTTATACCGGAGCTGGCGCCGATGTTTGATCTGGATCAGCACAGCCCGTATCACAACAGAGACGTGTGGCATCATACTCTGGCCGGAGTGGCGGATATTCCTCCGGTCTTTGAGCTTCGCATGACGATGCTCCTTCACGATATCGCTAAGCCGGTAGTCTTTCTCTTAGACGACAACGGCAGAGGCCGTTTTGTGGGGCACCCTGAAAAGGGTGCGGAGATGGCATATCGGATTCTCTGCCGCATGGAGGTACCGAAAGATAAAATCGAAAAAATTGTTCGTCTGGTCCGGTATCATGATGTGAAAATCCGGCCGGAGACGGAAGACGTCCGAAAGGTCCTCGCAGTTTTCGGGCGGGAAGGATTTGAGGAGCTTCTTCTGGTCAGACATGCGGACGCTTCCGGAAAGTATAGCAGATATCTGTCGGAAGCGGAGGATAAAAACGCCTGGCTTCGGGCATGTGCGGAGCGCATCGTCGAGAGCGGCGATTATTTTTCTCCGAAGCGGCTGAAGATTGGCCTGCGGGAGTTATCGGAGACGGGAATTTCAGATGAATTGGATCTCTGGCGGATAAGGGACCGTCTGCTGGCGGCCGCAGCCGGCGGAGAGCTTGAGAATGAAAAGTCAGCGCTTCTGCGCGCTGCGAAAGAGAGCAAAAAATGACAAACAGATGTCTGATTATTTCGGGGGCGCCGAATTGCTTTTTTCCCTCTAATTTTAAGCAGTCGGATTTTGTCATCGCCTGTGACGGAGGATATATTCACGCGATGAAAGCGGGAATCGTGCCGGATCTGCTGGTCAGTGATTTCGATTCTTTCAATGGTGCGGTAAATCCTTCCATGGAGATTCTCCGGGCGGTACCGGAAAAAGATGATACCGATACGCTTCTTGCCCTGAAAGAAGCCATGCGCAGAGGTTACGATGACATTATGATTATCGGAGGTCTGGGGGGCAGAATCGATCATACGCTGGCCAATATTTCGCTGACGGCTTTTGCAGCGCAGCACGGCGCAGTCTGTCATCTGATCGACGAACATCATCAGATCTTTGCGATTCATAATGATTCCATTATGGTAAAAAAAGGATATTGGAAGTGGCTTTCTGTCTTCGCTGCGGGCAGCGAGGTGCGGGGCGTCTCGCTGAGAGGCCTCAAGTATCCTCTGCAGGAGGCGGTTCTGACGAATACCTATCCGATAGGCGTCAGCAATGAATTTGTCAGTTCATCTGCTGTCGTGACAGCGGCGCAGGGAACGCTTCTCATCGTCCTGTCTGATTTGGACTGATCGGCATGGACAGCGCCGGTTCTGCCGTCCGGAAAGGGACGGGTTTCTGTTTGAAAGTTTAAGGGGGTTCCTATGATCGATTTTCATTCCCATGTGATACACGATATCGACGACGGGTCTCACAGCGTAGAAGAGTCTATCACGATGATGAAAATGAGTTACAGCCAGGGGATCGATACCATGGTATTCACACCTCACTTCCGATTGGGAGAACATAAGATCAATACGTTTCTCAGAGAGCGGAGAGAGCGTCTGAATGAGATCCGGGAGGCCCTCACCGACGAGGATCGGAAGATGATTCCGAAAGTCGTGCTGGGGGCGGAAGTGGAATATATTCCGGGGATGAATACCTGGGATTATCTTCCGGAACTCTGTATCAACGGCACGAAGCATATCATGACCGAGATGCCGTTTATTCCGTGGTCTGAATCCGTGGTGCGGACCATCGATGATATCGCCCTGCACTCGGGACTGACACCGATTCTTCCTCATATCGACCGGTATTTTCACACTTTTACGAAGACAGAATATATCGAACACTATTATGAAATGCCGGTTAAAATTCAGATGAATGCGATTTACCTCAACAGTCCGAAAAATATCCCGTATTATACGCCGCTGTTTGAGACGAAAAAAATTCATCTGCTGGGTTCTGACTGTCACAGCTGCGAGTGGAGACCGCCTGACTTGGGCAGCGCGGTAAAGACTCTGACAGAGATCTGCGGACAGGAAACGATAGATTTTATCGATGCCAACGGCAGAGAAATTCTCAAAGACGCCGTCTTTGAGGAAATGTGAAAATAAGAAAATCAGGACGGACCGGAAGGGGCAGGCGGAGTGCCGGCGGAGCGCGATCGGTCAGAGGCCGATGCGGTTTTCCGCAGATTCACCCAAGAGGAGCCGTCAGCCATACACGAAAATACAAAAGGGAAATTCAATTCAAAGAAAAACTCTGGCAGGTGCGCTTGCAGAGTATGAGAACGACACAATGGTTCAGAAGGGAAGGGAATATGGCAGAAAAACAAAGCGACAAAACATATCAGCAGAAACGAAAGAGAATGATTACCATAACGGCTGTCGTGGTTTTGGTGATCTTTATCGGTTATACGATTCTGGGATCGCTTCTTTCCGCTGTCTATGCCAAAGACAGCACCCCGGAGGGGGACGGCGAAATGAGGGGCGTCTGGGTATCCACCGTGTATTCTCTGGACTATCCGGAAGCGGTGACCGCAGATGAGGAGGCTCTCCGTCAGCAGGCCGATGAAATACTGGACGATTCCAAAGCTATGGGAATGAACGCTGTCTTTTTGCAGGTGCGTCCGTCGGCGGATGCTCTCTACGAATCGGAATATTATCCGTGGAGCAGGTATCTTACCGGAACACAGGGAAAAGCGCCGGAAAACGGTTTTGACCCTCTGGAATACTGGGTGGAAGCCGCGCATGAGAGAGGCATGGAGTTCCACGCCTGGATCAACCCCTATCGGGTGACCCGAAGCGGCGAAGGGGAATACCAGGCTATGTCCTCCGAAAATCCGGCAAAACAGCATCCGGAATGGCTCGTTCAGTACGGGGGGAATTACTACTTCGATCCTGCCCTGCCTCAGGTGCGAAGACTGGTGACAGACGGGGCGCTGGAGATCGTGAAGAACTACGATGTGGACGGCATCCACCTGGACGATTATTTTTATCCGGGCCAGGATTTCAACGATCAGGCCTCCTATGAAAAATACGGCGGCGGTTTTGACGATATCGGCGATTTTCGAAGAGATAATGTCAATCAATTGATCCGAACTTTAGATGAAGAACTGCACGAAGCGGACAGTGAGATTTCCTTCGGTGTCAGCCCTTTCGGCATCTGGGCAAATAAATCCACTCTTCCGGAGGGAAGCGATACGAAAGGCACCGAGTCGTACAGCGATTATTATGCGGATACCGTCTTCTGGGCGAGGGAAGGCATCGTGGATTACCTTGCTCCGCAGATCTACTGGAATATCGGGTATAGTATCGCGGATTATCAGGTTCTGGCGCAGTGGTGGAGCGATATACTTTCCGATACCGATACGGAGCTTTACATAGGTCTGGCGGACTACAAATCCGCGGAAGCGTCAGGAGATCCCTCCAGCGTATGGAACGGCACAGCGGAGCTGAAACGCCAGATGGATCTGAATCGAAAGATCGGCGGTATCGGCGGAGAGATTCATTTCCGTTACCGCATGATGAAGGATGATGTGCAGATCCCGTCTTTTCTGGCGGATTACTACGGAGCGGATGCATCGGAGGATGACGGCCGGCCGGGAACCGATCCGGAGGATGGAAAGGAAGAACCGGACGACGGAACGCAGACGGAAGGTATGTTTTCCGATGTGGCGGCGGACAGCTGGTATTATGACGCCGTTTCTTATGTCGTTTCAGAGGGATTGATGAACGGTATTTCTGATAATCTTTTTTCGCCGGCGCAGAAGCTGAACCGCGGCATGACCGTTACGATTCTTCATCGCCTGGCGGGAACACCGTCAGCCGAAACGCCGAACCGCTTTTCAGACGTGGAAGACGGTTCCTGGTATGAAGACGCGGTATCCTGGGCGAGCAGCCGGGAGATTGTAACAGGATACGATGAAGAGTCTTTCGGACCGTCAGATGATATCACCAGGGAACAGATGGCGGTAATTTTTTACCGTTATGCAAAAGACGCGGGGATGGATGTGACTTCTGCGGGACAAGGAGTCGACCTTATATCGGAATCCTCGGGTTATTCTGACGGTCATGAGGTCAGCTCTTACGCGGCGGACGCTGTGAAGTGGGCTGTGGGCAGCGGCCTGATCAGCGGGAGAGACGACGGTACGCTGGATCCGAAAGGGACGGCATCCAGAGCGGAAGCTGCGCAGATTCTGAAGAATTTCTGCGAAAAAATCGCCGGATAAATTCTGACAAGAGGCATGAGTCATTACAATAGGAAGTGTTTTTAAAGATTGTGGATTCGTTACGAATACACAGACTGATCCCCCTGAAGTCCCGACCTGATTTGCAAAGTAAATCGTTAGCAGGTCTCATGCGAGAGTTTCTCAAATCTCCGATTTGCTGAAACTCAATGCTTCGCGTATATACGCGGTAAAAGGCGTGTTTTATAGCGGATTTAGCCGCATGTGTAACATGCGACAGTATTTTTATCCTGGACGAATCGTAAATTATTTTGCAGATAAGGGCGCTCTCCGCGGAATTCTGAAGCGGAGAGCGTTTTTTATTTTCAGAAATTTTCTATTGACAGAAGGATGTCCTATATGTATTATTGTATTAGAAACGCAGTACAATAATACAGTAATACAGATTGCGTTTCGGGTCGAAGGAAGACAGAAAGATCTGTATTTACAGAAAAGGAACAGGGGGTAAAATGGAGTGGAAATTTGACAATCAGAAGCCCATTTACGCACAGATTGTAGATGTGATACGCCTGCGCATCATCACGGGGAGATACGAGCCGGGCAGCCGTCTGCCGTCTGTGCGGGAACTGGCGGGTGAGGCTTCCGTCAATCCGAATACGATGCAGAAAGCACTCACAGAATTAGAGGGATCGGGATTGATTTATGCTGTACGTACCAGCGGTCGGTTTATCACGGAAGATGAATCAAAAATCGCGTCGGAACGCAGCCGTCTGGCAGGTCAGCGGATTGAAGAATTTCTCAGGCAGATGGGGGACCTGAGAATCGGGAAACAGGAGGTTATCGAATTGATCCGCCAGGCGAGAACCGGTGACTGAAAAGGCGGAAAACAGCCGTGAGAAAAGATTCAGAGCGGATTTCCGAAAAGGGGGCGGAAGTCTGAGACGCGGCGATTTATTACACGTGCCGGTATCTGACGGGGGATGGTCGGATACCGGCGGTTCAGGGGATCTTTCCTCCGCTGGAAAAGAGGGGCTGACCGGTTCAGAGGAAATGACAGTTTATTTGAGAAAGGTACTTGATTAGAGGAGAAAATTTATGATGAATGACAGCATTCTTTCATGCCGGAACCTCAGTAAGAATTTCGGCTATCATTCCGCTCTGTCCGGTGTCAATATGGATATTCCGAGAGGCAGGATTATCGGTCTTCTGGGACCAAACGGAAGCGGAAAGACTACATTTATGAAGCTGGCCAACGGGCTTCTCGTCCCGTCGGAGGGCGAGATTATCATCGGGGGATACCATCCGGGACCGGAGACGAAGAAGATTGTCTCGTTTCTGCCGGCGACGGAATATCTTCCGGATTATATGACCGTAGAAAATCTTCTGAAGTTTTTCTGTGATTTCTTTGAGGATTTTAATCCGGGCAAGGCGGAAGATATGTTAAAGATACTCAATATCAACCCGAAGCTTCGTCTGAAGACGCTGTCCAAGGGAACGAAGGAAAAAGTACAGCTGATTCTGGCCATGAGCAGGCAGGCGCAGCTTTATCTGCTGGATGAGCCTATCGGCGGCGTGGATCCGGCGGCGAGAGACTATATTCTGAGAACGATTATTACAAATTACAATGAAGACGCTTCTGTCATCATCTCTACTCATCTGATCGCTGATGTGGAACAGGTTCTCGATGATGTGATTTTCATTCAGAACGGGCAGATCGCTCTGTGCAGGTCTGTGGATGATATCCGCGAAAATGAAGGAAAATCGGTAGATGAATATTTCAGGGAGGTCTTCAGATGTTAAAAAATCTCATAAAATACGAATTTAAAGCTACGGGGAGAACGCTGGGTCTGCTCTACGCGGCCCTGATCATCATCGCCTGCGTCAGCCGCCTTATTTTAGGGCTGAATAATTTCAATGACGGTATGGGCGGCAGCGCCTTTCCTTTCGTAGGGATTATCAGCACGTTGATCGTATTTCTCTACGCGATGTTTCTCTGCGCGGTAGTCGTCATCACCTTCATCGTGATTTTACTCCGCTTTTATAAAAATCTGCTGCAAAACGAAGGATACCTGATGAATATGCTGCCGGTAAAGAGCTGGCAGCATATCACGGCAAAGCTGATCGCAGCTGTAGTCTGGAGTTTCGTAAGCGTACTGGTCGTCATCGTATCAGTGCTCATATTGTCTACTCTGGCGGTGGACTTCAGCAGTATTACTTTCTCTGTTCTGGGAGACGCATGGAACAACGTGAAGTACGGTTTCTCTCAGATGGGGGTCAGCGGAGCGTATATTCTCTTTATGACTCTGGTGATGGTCGTGGCGTCTACCGTAGCCTCGGTTCTGTAGCTGTATGCGGCGATGTCTATCGGTCAGACGCAGAACCGCTATAAGGTGGTCTGCAGTTTTGCAGCGTACATCGCTATCAGCGTCGTTTTCCAGATCATATCTGTGATTCTCATGTCGGTTTCCGGATCGGCTCTCATGGACAGCAGTGTGAATATCCTGGTGGGATCGATGGCTGCAGGCAGCGCGTTAAATATCGGCATTACCGTTACGGCGCTCTATTGTCTGGTGAAATGTGTTATATTATTCTTTATAACGAACTATTTTATGAAAAACAAGCTGAACCTCGAATAATACCGGCAGCGGCCGCCTGCCGCAGGGGGACGGCAGACGCGCGGCGTGAAAGGATGTTTTTCAATGTCAGCAGTTATAACGATCGCATGTGTTATCGGTGTGCTTTTGGGAGCAGCTCTGATTCTGTTCTCAGTTTTCACAGCGAAAAAGGTTCCGCTGTATTTTACCGCTGTCATGGCGGCGGTCGGGGGTCTGTCCATACTCTCGTCTGTTTTGATCTTTGTCGGAACAGTTCTGAGATTTTAAGAGTGGAAAAACGGCGGACAGGATTCGGAGAAAAGAGAAGACAGGGAGCGGAAAAAACCGCTCCCTGTTTTCTCGTGTGAGAGTATTTTTTTATATATTTGATTTATAATTGTGTTTATGCAGACGACGATGTATATAACATAAAGGCAATTTTCGGATTTCGGTCGGTTATGTGTTTTTTCTGTGAAACGGGATATTTTACAGCGGATCTTATGCGTAGACTGTGATGGCTTTGATGGAATAGAAATCCAGGATCAGGGTATCTTCTGTATCCGGTATTTTGAGGATGATATAGTTAACTCCCACGCCGACTAAAACTCCTTCCTTGGTTTCGATGCCGCTGATGCCTAAGAGCAGCTGGACAGAGCAATAGTTGCCGATTTGCGTTCTGAGATATCCGTTGAGGTATTGGATATTATAGACATCGAGCACTTCGGTGTAGCCTTCGGGCAGAAGGCGGTTCTGCGGGACCTGGACGACCCAGGTATTGGGATTGTCATTTTGAAATTGTCCGGCGCTGGGTCCCAGAGAATTGAGACTGAGTATATTGTCCGCCGGTATGGTGGATTGAGCCACCTCTGATTCTGTAAATTGCGGCACTGTGGTATAGCGTTCGTTATCAGCCATAGTTTTATCCTTTCTCACGTTTCATGATAGAAAATCGTCGGCGTGTAAAAGCAGTGGTCGCCGATACGGTTATAGATCACACCGACATTCGTCGGAAAATAGTTGCGGCAGGAACCGCCTTTGGGACTGTAAAAGAACAGGGATTCTCCTATATCCGGAAAGCGTCCGCCCTGGAGAGCCCAGTCGGCGATGGCGAAATGTTCTTCCTGGGGATTCATATTATAGATATTCTGCGGATTATATACGCCGTCGACGAATTCCAGCAGGCAAGTAAACTGACTGGGCTGCAGTATGATATTCCGCACATCTCCGCCGTTGCTGACCCGGGCAAATTCTCCTGTGAGAGCGTTGGCTCTGTTCATAATTACTGTTGCCACAGCCATCATTCCGTTTATTCCTTCGCCTCCCGCCTCGCACTGCAACAGACGGGCAAGAAGCTCTCGGGTATCATAAGGCATGCGTCATCTCCTCTCTGTACTTTCCGATTTATCATATGCATGCGGCGGACGATATGTGACAGCGGCGGTGTGGATGTTTCTCTTTATGAGATGTATGGGTTATGATAAAATATTAAAATCAGATAAATTGCGGCGAGAGGCGCGCCGTGCAGAGCCGCTGAATTTGGAGGTCAGGGATATGAGCGATTTTAAGAATACGAACGATATAGATTTTACAGGGGATCTGGAGGCGTATCGTCCGGAGGAGATTCCGGCGCTTGCGCTGGACCCCGTTTCCGAAGAACTGCCGGCGGCAGAGCCGGCGAAAAAGACAGCGGAGCCCGTCGTCGAGATGCGGTTTACGCCGGAGGAGCAGAAAGCGATCGAGGAATTCAAGAAAAAGATCGATATTACTAACGCCAATCAGATTCTCCGTTATGGCGTGGACGCTCAGCAGAAGATCGCGTCCTTTTCCGAAATGGCTCTTGGTAAAGTCCGGACAAAAGATCTGGGAGAAGTGGGCGATATGATCGGAGATCTCGTGATCGAGCTGAAGAGTTTTGACGCGGACGAAGAACCGAAGGGATTTCTCGGTTTTTTCAAAAAATCAAAAAATAAAATTGAGATGTTGAAAACCCGGTATGACAAAGCGGAAGTCAATGTGGATAAGATCGCGCAGATGTTGGAAGATCATCAGATCATTCTGACGAAAGACGTGGCGATGCTGGATCAGATGTATCAGATGAATCTGGGACACTTTCGTCAGCTTTCCATGTATATCGCTGCAGGAAAGCAGAAGCTGGAGGAAGCGAGAAGCAGTGAGTTGCCCGCTTTGGTGTCCAGAGCGCAGGTTTCCGGGCTTCCGGAGGACACGCAGAAGGCGAAGGATTATGCGGAGGCGTGCAATCGGTTTGAGAAGAAAATTTACGATCTGGAGCTGACCCGTACTGTTTCTATGCAGATGGCGCCGCAGATCCGTCTGGTGCAGAATAATAACACCACGATGGCAGAGCGGATTCAGACGACTCTGGTCAATACTATTCCGCTCTGGAAGAGCCAGATGGTGCTCGCCCTCGGTCTCGCCCACTCCGAACAGGCGATGCAGGCACAGCGCGCGGTGAGCGATGCGACAAATGAACTGCTACGTAAAAACGCAGAAAAGCTCAAAATGAGCACTATCGAGACGGCGAAGGAATCCGAACGGGGGATCATAGATATCGAAACACTGCAGGCGACAAACCGGTCGCTGATCGAGACATTGGACGAAGTGCGGAAAATTCAGGCGGAAGGCGCCGACAAGAGGCGGGCGGCTGAAGCAGAACTGGTTAAAATCGAAGACGAGCTGAAAAAAAAGCTTCTGGAAATCAGAGGACAGGAATGAAATTCTGCCGGAGCGGGGAATGCTCAGGAAAAGGAAGCATGAAACGAAAGAGGAAATTTGAATGAAGATTGTCATTATCGGCAGCGGAAAGCTGGGAAGGACCCTGGCAGAGCAGCTGATACAGGAAGACCACGATATCACCATGGTGGATGAAAACGCGTCGAAGCTTCAGTATGTCGTAAATCGCCTGGATATCCTGGGGATTCATGGAAACGGAGCGACGATTCCGGTTCTCCGGGAGGCGGGGGTGGATGATGCTGATCTGGTGATCGCCGCTACGGCGGAGGACGAGCTGAATCTGCTGGCCTGCCTTATCGCCAAACGTGTAGGCGCGCGCAATACCATTGCCCGGGTGCGGAATCCCGAATATATCGATGTCATGTCTCTGGTAAAGCAGGATCTCGGACTCAGTCTGTCCATCAATCCGGAACTGGCATGCGCTGTGGAGATGTCGCGAGTCCTGAAATTTCCGTCGATGATTACGGTGGACACCTTTGCTAAGGGCAGAGTGGAAATCCTGCAGTTTGAAATTACGGAAGATTCTCCTCTGGCAGGCATGAAGCTGCGCGATGTTTCCAGGTTTAAAAAACGGATTCTGGTCTGCGCGGTGGAACGAAACGACAGCGAAATTTATATTCCGTCGGGCGATTTTCAGCTGAGGGCCGGAGATCATGTGAGTATCGTAGGCGATACCTCGCATATTCCCAGGTTTCTTTCCCAGATAGGGATGATGGAGGATAAAATTCATAATATTATCATCGTCGGAGGCGGAAGAATCGGTTACTATCTGGCGAAGCAGATGATCGAATCCGATGTGGACGTGACACTGGTAGAACACGATTTGAACCGCTGCCATCAGTTAGCCGAACTGCTTCCTGAAGCGGACATCATTCACGGGGACGGTACCGATCAGCAGGTTCTGATCGAGATCGGTGTGGAAAGTGCGGATTCCTTCGCATCTCTGACCGGTTTCGATGAAGAAAATATCATGATGAGTCTCTATGTGGGAAGCATGTCGAAAGCGAAGCGCATCACAAAGGTGACGAGAATTCCTTTTACGAAAGTTATCGCACAGCTCAATGCGGGGAGTGTTTTTTTTCCGGTGCTCATCGCCGCGGAACATATCATACGTTACGTCCGGGCGATGCAGAATTCCTACGGATCAAACGTCGAGACGCTCTGCAGGATCATCGATGACAAAGCGGAAGCTCTGGAGTTTTATGTAAATCGAAATTCGCCGCTCATCGATATTCCGCTGATGGATATGGAACTGAAAGAAAATGTATTGGTCGGAACGATCAATCGGGGCGGCAGGATTATCATTCCAGGCGGATCCGATGTGATACAGCCAGGAGATACGGTGATCGTCGTTACGACGATCAAAGGGCTGAATGCGCTGGAAGATATCCTGAGGTAACGAATCTATGAATTATCGTACTGTATTTCATAATTTAGGCAATATTCTCATCATCGAAAGTCTTTTTCTGTTGCTTCCGGTGCTGGTCGCCGTCCTTTACCGTGAGACGGCGGGGTTTGCTTTTGCTGTGACAGCGGCGGGGACTTTTTTTACCGGTATGCTGCTGACTCATCTGAATTCAAATCCCGATCGGCTCAGAGCCAGAGAGGGATTCGTCATCGTAGGGCTGTCGTGGATTATCATGAGTCTGACAGGGGCGGTACCTTTTCTGCTCACCGGTGAAATTCCGGGGATTGCAGATGCGCTGTTTGAGAGTGTTTCCGGCTTTACGACTACCGGCGCCACGGTTGTGCCGGATGTGGAAAAACTCAGCCGGTGTGTTCTTTTCTGGCGCAGCCTGATGCACTGGATCGGAGGGATGGGGGTTCTCGTCTTTATGCTGGCGATTCTGCCTCTGAAAGGCGGGAACACGGTACATCTGCTGCGTGCGGAGAGTTCCGGTCCTTCCGTCTCGAAAATTATGCCGAAAGTGCAGACCTCGGCGTCGATTCTTTATCTTATCTATATTGGTCTGACTGCGCTGGAGGCGGTTCTCCTGAAGCTGGGCGGAATGACGCTGTTTGACAGTCTGAACTATGCGATGTCTACTGCTGCTACCGGGGGATTCGGCGTATATAACGAGGGGATCGGGGTCTATAACAGTGATTTTATCAATATCGTAGTGACGGTCTTTATGTTTCTTTTCGGTTTGAATTTCAACGTCTATTTTCTGCTCCTGGCGGGAAAACCAAAAGAGATTCTGAAAAAAAGTGAAATAAAGGTCTATTTTCTGCTGATTTTCATTTCGATACTGACGATAGGTTTCTTTGTGAGGGAGTATTACGATAATATAAAGGACTGTGTCGTCAATACAGCGTTTACTGTGGGCGCGTTTATGACGTCTACGGGATTCGCGCTTACGGATTTTGATGTGTGGCCTCTCTATCCCAAGGTCATACTGACGCTGCTGATGATCATCGGCGCCTGCGCCGGTTCCACCTGCGGAAGTATGAAAATTTCCCGCGTGATTATTCTGATAAAAGCGTCTTACGCTAATCTGCGCCGTCTGGTCAGTCCGAGAAGCATCAAAAGTATCAAGATGGATGGAAAGAGAATCGAATCGGAGACGATTGCCGATGTCAATGCTTTCGTGACGATTTATATTCTCATTATGATCGTCTCTGTCATACTCGTGTCGCTTGACGGCCAGAGTATTACCACTACCGGCTCTGCTGTGGCGGCGACCATGAATAATATCGGAATCGGATTTCAGGGAGTGGGATCTTCCGGGAATTTTTCCATTTTTTCGTCTCTGTCGAAACTGGTAATGTGTTTTGATATGATCGCCGGACGTTTGGAGATCTTCCCTCTGATTATACTGCTGATGCCCCGCACCTGGAGACGTCACTGAGCCGTCTCTGCATCGGGGAAAAGCAGATCTTCATTTAGCGTGATCAATGGGAGGAAAAAAGGAGACTGCAGGAGCGCAACAGGAGAATACTGGCGTAAGTTGATTCAAAAAATAAGAAGAAGCGCTTTGTCTGAGAAGCGCTTCTTTTTCGATTCTTTTTATATTCTGCAGATTTTTTGTGCCGGCAAAATAACATGACTCTCGCTGTGCGGACGATTCGCTGTGGAGTATATGAGAAGCTGTTCCGATGCTTCTAATTGAGCTCCATCTGTTTCGCGATGAAAGCGGCGCCTACTTCCGCCGTCTTCAGTTCGGTATCGCCCATTATGCCGTCTGTGGATACTAATATGATCGAACCGATGAGATCCCCTTGGGATACGATCGGTACGACTACCTGAGAACGATAGCTGTCGGAATGCCGGTCGTCATTCGTGATATAGCAGGCGTTGCTGCTGTCTGTGATCAGAATACTGTTTTTCTCTTCGAGAAGATCCGCAAGACGGTCACTGATCTGTTTTTCCAGCAGATCCCGGACGGAGCTGCCGGAGACGGCGATGACCTGATCTCTGTCGGTGATCACCGCGGTGTTTCCGAGAATTTTGCCGGCTGATTCCGCGAATTCTTCTGCAAAATCAGCCATATCTCCGATGGGAGAGTACTTCTTTAAAATGACTGTCCCTTCTCTGTCCGTAAAAATTTCCATGGGATCTCCGTCCCTGAGGCGCAGGGTGCGGCGGATTTCCTTCGGGATGACAACCCTGCCCAAATCATCGATTCGTCTGACGATTCCCGTTGCTTTCATAGTATATTTCCTCCTGTATAAGCAAAATTAAAGTGATATGTCTGTGGTGATATTATTTACCGTTTCATGGAATCTATGCGTATTGAACCGCTTTTCTTGCAATTTAAGTCATGTGTGGTAAAATTACGTGAAAAGGAGCGGAAAAATTATGTTATTTAAAAATATTGCAATTCTCGATGAGAATTATGAGATCAAAGAAAACAGATACGTCGGTACGGAAAAAGATAAGATCGCGTATATCGGAACTGAGACGCCGGAAACGGATTTCGGAGAAGTGTATGATGGAAAGAATAAACTTTTGATGCCGGCGTTTTTTAACGCCCATGCGCACAGTCCCATGATGCTGATGAGAGGGTACGGAGAAAATCTTACTCTTCAGGACTGGCTCAATACGAGAATTTTTCCTTTTGAGGACAAGCTGACATCAGAGGCGGTATATTATGCTACTCTTTTGGCGATGGCAGAATCCCTGCGCTTCGGGATCGTTTCTTCCAGCGATATGTATTATTTCTGCGACGATATGGTGCGCGCTGTAGAAGAGAGCGGAGCAAAAGCTAATATTTCCCGAAGCATTACCTCTTTTGCAGAGGGTTCGGTAAAGAATAATGACAGCTACAGGGAGGCGGAGGCGCTGATCCGCGATTATCACGGCGCAGCGGAGGGCAGAATCCTCATAGATGCAAGTATTCACGCCGAATACACGAATACCGTGACGAGTATAACCGAGGTGGCTGATCTGGCGAAGAAATACGGTGTCAACATGCATGTGCATGTCTCTGAGACAAAGCAGGAGCACGAAGAGTGTAAAGCTCGTCATGGGGGCAGAACTCCGGCGCAGCTGCTGTGTGATCTGGGAGCTTTCGACACGCGGACGACTGCAGCTCACTGTGTCTGGGCGGAGGAAGAGGATATCGAAATTTTTTCGGAAAAAGGAGTGACAGTGGCTACCTGCCCTGTCAGCAATCTGAAACTGGCCAGCGGGGTGTGCAATGTGCCGGCTTTGATGAAGAAAGGCGTCAATGTCGCTGTCGGCACGGACAGCGTGGCCAGCAACAACAGTCTGAATTTTATCGAAGAGATGAAGTTCTTCGCACTGCTCAACAAGGAGAGGAGAAATGATCCGACGCTGATTACTCCGAAAGAGACGCTGAGGGCGGCAGCGAGAGCGGGAGCCCTTTCTCAGGGAAGAGAAGACTGCGGCGTTCTCGCGGTAGGCAGAAAAGCCGATCTTACGGTTCTCGATATCGGTCAGCCGCATATGCGGCCGGTCCATAATCTGGCGAACAATATCGTATATTCTGCTTCCGGCAGCGATGTGGTCTTAACCATGGTAGACGGCAGAGTATTGTACCGCGACGGCGATTTTTTCACGATCGATGTGGAGAAGGCGGCGGCAGAGACAGAGAGAGCCTGCAGAGATATTCTTCGTCAGCTTTAAAGAGAGATCCGGATAGGTATGAAATATGGCAAAGAAATCATTTTTTAAAGGTGCGGTGATTCTGGGAATCGCCGGAATCATCGTCAAAGTATTCGGCGCATTTTTCCGAATTCCGCTGGCAAATATCATCGGCGACACGGGTATGGGGTATTATCAGACTGCTTATCCCGTCTATGTCCTGCTGCTGACGTTGTCTACCGCAGGGATTCCTACCGCTATCGCGCGGCTGGTATCGGAGCGTACGACAGAAGGAAACCATAAAGAGGCATATCGTATTTTTACGGTATCTTTCCGGCTTCTTCTCGCGATGGGGATTGTGACCAGTCTGCTTCTGTTCTTGGGAGCTCCATATATCGTGCAGTATATGAAAGGCGAGCCGGAAGCGATTTATTCTATGCGTTCGATTGCTCCCGCACTTTTATTTGTCCCGATCATGGCGGCTTTTCGCGGGTACTTTCAGGGACAGCAGGATATGACGCCGACAGCGTCTTCTCAGGTGATCGAGCAGGCGTTCCGTGTTGTCTTCGGGCTGTCTATGGCGGTGATACTTCTTCCCGCAGGCTTGAAGTTCGCAGCGGCGGGAGCATCGGCAGGAGCCGCTGCCGGCGGATTCTTCGGGCTTATCGGTATCTTCGCCATCTATATGCGGAGGCGGAGTGTGATCCGGGAGAACTGCAGGAATTCTCCAGACGGAGAGTCGGAAGCTGCAAAGAGTATTCTCTGGAAGATCGTTGTCATCGCTGTACCGGTTACCATAGGTGCGGCGATCATGCCGATTATGACGAATATCGATCTGGCTATCGTCGTGAGAAGACTGGTACAGAGCGGTTATTCCAGTGCGGAAGCTAATAGTCTCTACGGTCAGCTTTCAGGTTTTGCCACTCCGCTGATCAATCTGCCTCAGGTGTTGACTCAGGCCATCGCTATGAGCTTGGTGCCGGCGGTGGCGTCGGCCTTCAGCGCGAAGGATCAGGAATTTCTTCGGTATAATACAGCCTTCGGAATCCGCACGGCGATGATTATCGGCATGCCGTGTTCCGTCGGACTTATGGTGCTGTCGAAGCCTATCATGCTGCTGCTGTATCCGGCGCAGCAGGCAAGCGCGGTTAATGCGGCCGAAAGCCTCTTCATCCTGGCTTTTGGAGCTATTTTCCTGTCTCTGGTTCAGACTCTCACCGGCATCCTTCAGGGCGTAAAGAGGCAGCTGATTCCGGTGATAAATCTGGCGATCGGCGCGGGGATAAAGGTTATCATCACATACGTGCTGACCGGAATCCCCTCTGTCAACGTCAAGGGAGCGGCAGCGGGAACGGCCGCGGCTTACATTACCGCAGCTCTGCTCAACTACCGCGCTGTGCGGAAATATACGGGAAGCAGACCGAATTTTTCTCTGACTTTCGGCCGGCCGATGCTCAGCGCAGCTATCATGGGAGCGATTGTATGGGCGATCTACAGCGGTCTGTCTCTTCTCACAGGCAATACTGTGGCGACGATGGTTTCTGTGTTCTGCGGCGTGGTCGTCTACGGTTTCTGTATTCTTCGGTTTAAGGGAATCACGCCGGACGAGATCAAAATGCTGCCGAAGGGGGCAAAAATCGTTGCGATGCTGCGTCTGGACGGAAGAAAATAGCTGAATCCCGGGCAGGGAGGATGAAAACATTGACAAATGAGAGTTATCGTGTAAAAATAACTGTGAGTTTTTGGAGACAAAAGTGGTTTTTAAAATTATCAGCGGGATACGGGTACGCATACTGACCCGCCGGATCTGATTCAGCGGAATAAGTAAAATTGCTTTCATCATGGGAAGCGATATTTTGTTATTTTTCGTCTGCAGAAACTCATATGCTTTCGGAAGAAAAAGTGTGGTTTTCAAAGGAAAGGAAAAAGACAAGGAGGTTAGGTAATGAATAAGGCAGAATTAATCGCAAGTGTATCGGAAAAGACAGGATTTACGAAGAAAGATTCCGAGGCTGCAGTCAACGCGTTTACAGCATGCGTAGAGGAAGCTCTCGTACAGGGAGAAAAGGTGCAGCTGATCGGATTCGGTACATTTGAAACGAGAGAAAGAAAGGCGAGACAGGGCAGAAATCCGAGAAAGCCTGGCGAAACCATCGAGATCGCAGCATCAAAAGCTCCTGTATTTAAGGCAGGTAAGGCGCTGAAGGATTCTGTAAACAAATAAGGAATCAATGAGAATCGACAAATTTTTAAAAAATTCCCGGCTCATCAAGCGGAGGACACTGGCAAAAGACGCCTGCGATCAGGATCGTGTCTTCATAAATGATAAACCGGCGAAGGCCGGATCTGACGTAAAGGTCGGAGATGTCATTCTGATCCGCTTCGGCAACGGAGAGATCAAAGCGCGGGTGCTTCTTCTCTCCGAGCACACGAACAAAGATCTGGCGTCGTCCATGTATGAGATCATAACATAGTGCCGTTGTCTGTCTTTTCTGAGGACAGACAAGCAGTGTGTCTCCGCACTGTGCGGAGATCGTCATGCGCTCTGATCGGGCGGGATTGTCAGAGTTCTGCTCTGATTTTAAATTAATCTGAATGAAAAACCCCTTTCATGTCAAAAATGAGTGACATTGAAGGGGGTTTTTTTATTATGAAAATCGGATTGCCCAGAGGATTGCTGTATCATTCTTACGGGCCTTTTATGGAAGCTTTTCTGTCGGAACTTCCGGCGGAAATTATCATCTCAGAAGAGACGGACCGCGATATTTTAGACCGGGGAACGGCAGCCTGCATCGACGACGCCTGCCTGCCGGTAAAAGTCTATGCCGGACATGTGGAATCACTGAGAGAAAAATGCGATCGTATTGTCGTACCCAGGATTATGTCCTGCGAATACGGAGAATCGCTGTGTCCGAAACTCAACGGGCTGCCGGAGCTCATCGGCGGTGAGGATCTGATTTTTACTGATCGCATCGATATGAAGAATAAAGATGCACTGCTTCGGTCCCTGTACCGGCCCTGCCGTCAGCTGGGGATGAAGCGGAAGGACATCCTGCGGGCGTTTCAGGCGGGACTCGATGCCTGGAGGGACAGAGATGCGGATCTGTGTCAGACGGAGTTCCCGCACAGAATTTTTCTTGCCGGGCATACCTACAACATCCGGGATTCCTTTGTCAATATGAGTCTGATAAAAAAGCTGAATCGCCGGAACATCGGGATTGTTACAGAAGGCGCTGTGGATCGCGTGTATAAAGAAGAATTCATAAAGGATCTGATAAAAAAACCGTTCTGGCATAATTTTACGGCATTGTACGGTGCGGCGCTGTATTTGCAGCAGCAGAACATGATCGACGGCGTCGTGTGTCTGTCGTCTTTTTCCTGTGGAACGGACTCCTTTACGATGGAGATGATTCGGGATGCGGTGTATCTGCCGGTCCTGATTCTGAAGATCGATGAGATGACGGCGGAGGCAGGATTCGATACTCGGCTGGAAGCCTTCTGTGAAGTCGTATTGCAAGAGCGGAATGGATATGAGTGAAAAGGAGGAGGTACGGTGAGTCAGACGGAGAAACGACAGCAGGTCCTGACTTTTCCTGATATCGGCTGTGCAGGTCTGATAGCGGGGATTTTTCTGCGGGATCTCGGGGTGACTTATATTCCTGCGCCGTCGAATCAGGGCGCGGAAAAATCGGCAGCCTTCCGAAGTGCGCCGGAGGATATGTGTCTGCCGTTTAAACTGTTTGCCGCGCAGCTGGAACAAGCCTGGCATCAGGGCGCCAATACTGTAGTCATGCCTTCTTCCCGCGGACCCTGCCGTCTGGGGGAATTCTGTGAGTTGCTGCGCGTACTTCTGCGGAACAGGGGGTGCGACTATGAATGGATCGTATTGGATGTGCCTTCCGATATCGGGATGAAAGAACTTCTCAAAAGGGCGTCCCAAATCCTGCCGGAAGTGTGGAGAGATAAAAAACACCGGAAGTCTCTGCTGAAAAAGCTGAATCAAACTCGTCATCTTCTGAAGGAATTGGAGAAATTCGAACAGGAACTGCGCAGAGACGCCGGTTATTACGATAAGCCGAAGACGGCGTCGGATCTGATTTCGGATTGTAAGAGGGAATTGAGCGGAGCGGGCGGGTTAGAAGACGCTTTTCAGATCATGGGGCGTTATCGCTGGAAGAAGTCGCAGCTGCAGAGGGATTTTTCAAAAACACCCGTGAAGATCGCTCTCACCGGAGAGATTTTTACGCTGAACGAGCCTTCCGCCAATATGCGGATTGAAGACCGCCTGACGGAACTGGGGGTCTGCCTGGAGAGGGACATCACGCTGAACTGGTGGATCCGCAAAACTCTGACCGATTCCATAAAAAACAGATCCGGCGGTTTTGGAAAAAAAGGAAATTCTCTGAAAAACGCTTATCTTCCTTACGAGATCGGCGGCTACACGAAGCAGACCGTGGAGTATGCGGCATCCGCCGGACTGAGAGGTTTTGACGGCGTAATTCAGATCTTTCCTTCCGGCTGCATGCCCGAAATCGTAGGGCGCGCTATCCTGAACCGCGTAGAAGAGAAGGAGGACATCCGCGTCATGACGCTGGTCTATGATGAGATGAGCGGAGAAGCAGGAATGATGACGCGTCTGGAGGCTTTTACCGATATGCTGCAGAGAGCCAGAGAACGGAAAGCGGGCCAAATACAGTAATCCGGTACGGAAGATGAGGAGACAGAAAAACTGCGACAGGATGTCCGGCGATGACCGGATCGGCTGAAAAATGAAAATGAGAGGCTGTAAGATGCCGAATGTGAAAGGAGCGGGGAAATAGGAGCGATGATATATTCTCTCGGTGTAGACGTGGGATCTGTCAGCACGGATTTTGTACTGACGGATGAAAACAGAAAAATTATAGAGTCTCTGTATCTTAGAACCCATGGTGATCCTGCAGGGACTGTAGCGCGGGGCATGAAGGAGCTAAAAGAAAAATACCGCGGAGATGAAATTTTTGCCGTCGGTACGACGGGGAGCGGCAGAATGCTGGCGGGCAGCATTCTGGGAGCAGATGTGGTGAAAAATGAAATCACTGCTCACGGTGTGGCGGCTTCTGTGCTGGATCCCGAAGTGAAGACCGTAATCGAGATCGGCGGACAGGATTCGAAGATTATTCTTTTGGAAAAAGGGGTCATCAGGGATTTTGCCATGAATACAGTCTGCGCGGCAGGAACTGGCGCTTTTTTGGATCGCCAGGCAGAGCGCATGAATATGACGATCGACGAATTCAGTCTGCAGGGACTGGAAGCGAAACGTGCGGAAAGAATCGCGGGGCGATGTGCGGTTTTTGCGGAATCGGACATCATTCACAGGCAGCAGCAGGGCGCCGCCAGAGCTGATGTCATCGCGGGGATCGCTCAGGCGATGGTGCGAAATTATCTCGGAAACGTAGCCAGAGGCAAAAAGATCAGAGAGAAGATATTTTTTCAGGGAGGTGTTTCCGCCAATGAGACGATTCGGAGGGCCTTTGAGAATGAACTGGGGTGCCCGGTGATCGTACCGGAGTACAATAAGGTGATGGGCGCCTTCGGAGCTGCGGTCCTCGCTGCGGAATCCGTAGAGCGCAAAAAAAGAAAAGGCGCGGCCGGCACTGCATTCCGCGGGTTTGACGCTCCTTTTGAGAGCATCCGCACCCGCACGTTTCAGTGCGCGGACTGCGCCAATCACTGTGAAGTTACTGAAATTATGTCCGACGGCGGCCGCATGGGATGCCTCTACGATCGCTGCGGAAAGTATCAGAACGCAGTATAACAGGATGCCGGGATTCTTCCGCCTCTATAAACGGAGAATTTCCTCTTCGCGGTTCAGTGAAAAATGTCTTTCTGTATCCCGGGCTGAGAGGAACGCTTCTTCCTTGCATCATGTGGAAATCGTCCGCATACTCTGATCAAATGAACTGATGAGAGATTTGCGGAGATTTAAAAAATCGATGAATCGTGAAACCGCTTTTGATTTTCGGGCTTTTTGACCCGGGCGAGGGGAACCGACTGTATCCGGAGAAGACCTTTTCTCTTCGGATGTCGGAACGATCCGTCGCGTGTCAGTGAGAAAACTTGATCTGCTTTTTTCCGTTCGCAATAAACGCGATAAACGGGCTATACCGATTTAAACTGCGGAATTTTGGAAAGTGCGTTTCCCCATAAAATTCGTATGAGCAGCGTGTAAATCGGGATATTGATCACGCATTTGACGGCCCGGGCAGGCAGCAGCGCGATAAAGCTGTTGCCGTACATAATATCGAGCCAAAGCGTATCCAGCAGGAGATTCAGCGCGATGCACACTACGGCGGAAGCGAGAAGAACCCGCGGGACCGTAACCGGTTTGCGGTACAAAAGCAGTCCGAAAATCAGACCCGTCAGAAGAGCCGTCAGCGTAAATCCCGGAAAATACTCTGCCGGCGGATAGATGATCATACCGAGGATATCTCCTACCGCGCCGGTGACCGCGCCCCAGAAAGGTCCGTAAGCGATGCCGGCTACGGCGACAGGAAGAAATCCGAATCCGATACGAAGAAACTGTGTCTGAATCGACAGGAAACGGGTCAGAATTACGTCGAGTGCGATCAAAAGCGCTACCGTAACGATGACCGTGAGATAATTATTTTTGTTTTTAGACATAAAAACTCCTTTCTCTTTTTATAAAGCGGTTTGCAATACCGCATCAAAGAGAAAGGATTTTGGGTCTCTTTAATGCAGCAGCGGATGCAATAATGCACCGTAAGTCCTTGGGTTTGTTTTCTTTTGCATTTGTCTTTACTTCGGGAAAGACAAATGCAAAAAGCATGGACTTTTCGTCGGCAGGCAACATCCCATCCTGCCGCACTTCAGATTCCGAAGAATCAACGCGCATTATTTACTCTACGTGAACAATTCTATCACAGAAAATCATCTTTTGTAAATGCGGACGGAAAAAAGGGCGGAAATTAACATTCCGCCCGGACAAAAGAAAGCCTCTGTAGAATTTTTTATGTCTGTACAGACCGCAGTCTGATGTTTTTCCTTTATATGATTCGGAGAGAAAATCTCCCGTATATTCTTAACCGTACTGACTGCGCGCAGAAAACTGCGGCCGAAATCTTGTTTCTTAAAAAATGTTGTCTGCCCGGAACTGATTTTCTGCAGTGAGATCTTTCAAAAGCGCCGCGATATTTTCTGTTTCCCCGCAGACCAGCGCGCTGTCCTTTGCTGCAAGGTAACCGAAACCGCGCCGTACAGACCGTTCGATTTCTTCCATATCTGAAGAATTCATATAATAAGAATAAATCCTGCGGTATTCACTCCATTGCCGGAAAAAATATTCATAGGAGGCCGTGGCGTTGTCCCAGTCTTCTTCCGCAGCATATGAGAATGTCTCCTCCAGGATCGGAGTCAGACGGCTTTCCGTACGTTGCGTATAGGAGGCCGAAAAGAACCAGAAGGAAAATACGAGGATCAGACAGATCAGAGGAACGCTGAGGGATTTCATAGAGACCTCCTTTCCCGACCTCCTGATACAGACTGTGAAGTCAGCGGCAGAATGAAGCGGTCATCTTTCTTCGGATAAAAGTGCAGAGTTCGCTTTTCGTCACAGAAACATAAAAAGACGTCTTTTTCCGATTGAAATTCGTGCCTTTTCATTTCCCTGCGCAGCATATTTTCCGTGTAGCCCGATCGTTCCAGATTTTTTTTATATATTTTGCCATCCGAAATGACGATGCAGGGCATCGTTTCCGGTTCCGCAGGAATGTGGAGATCTTCCCGGGTCAGAGGCTTTTTTTCCGGCTTGAGAATGACACTGAAATCTCCGTTCGTTTCGAGATACGCGTATGCCACGTCTGCGATAGAAGGGCAGTCCTGTATCCGGAGCATCTCCATCAAGTCGGTGAGAGTCACATTGGAACGTTTCATCTCCTTGAAGTTGATGGCGCCGTTATCGATCAGAATGCTGGGCCTGCCGTTAATAAATTTCTTAAACCATTCGCTTTTACAGGATAAAAAACCGGAGAGAGCGTAGAGAAACAGAATCATAAAGATAGCGGCGACTCCGTTCAGCAGAGAAATCTCCGGTGAAGATACCGGCATTGCCGCCAGTTCTGCGATCAGCAGCATGATCGTAATCTGAAAAGGATCGGTGGACGAAAGACCGGTCTTACCCATGCAGCGAATCGTAAACAGAGCCACTGCATAGACGATAAACGTCCGAATAAATGTAATCATCATAATCAATACCCTCGTGAAGCCAACTTGAAAATTCCATGAGATATTTTCGCATCTGTTCTCTGCATTTTCTGTCCGCATTTTTGACGGAAGAAATCTGCCGAAGGAAACATCTCTGATCTGAAATTCTGTATTTTGAATAAGTATCACCAAAACCGCGTTTTCTTATTCGGAATTCTCAGCTTAGAAATACCTTTTCGAAAAAGCCATTGGAGAATATTTTCTGTTATCATCGAATACTATAAAGGTACGATTTAAAATGAAAAAACAAAGTAAATATAACGTAAAAAAATGTATAAAAATGACGAAACTTTTTTTGAGAAATACGTTGACAGATTTAGATATACTTGGTATTATAGACAAGCTGACGCGGTCAGCGGCGCTGAAACAGCGCGTGAACATTGAAAACAACATAGTACAGAAATTTTGTATGTACAACACATTCATCA